>SCPN01000367.1_pt1:70000-185008 | contig 185008 bp, 209 predicted proteins | sample 6106831 | NCBI WGS metagenome assembly SCPN01 (sample SAMN10720447, study PRJNA508395) | human gut metagenome | isolation source: Participant 1, 0 month | reverse complement strand
AAGCTTTAGAAGAAAGTATTTAACTCCTATGCTGAAAAATGGTGTGTTAAAGATGACTATACCGGAAAAGCCATCAAGTAAAAATCAGAAATACTTTTCGTAAGAAAATAAGCTAACCACATCTTAACCAATGTGGTTAGGTTAATACATATTCTTATAGATAGTATCATCGGAAAAGTGCAATAAAATATATGGGAGGAATAAAAAGTGAAAAAGAAAATCTTAATACTTGTAAGCATATTAGTGGTGTTTCTAGCTATACCTCCATTTGTAAATTATTGGGTGTCGACGCCTTCATCTATAGGATTTATACCAATAGAAAAGCAGGAAGTTTGGATTAGTTTCTATGCCTCATTAATAGGTAGTGGAATAACATTGCTAGGTGTTGCTTTGACTATTTGTTATACCGATTTTACTAGGAAAGAAGATTTTAGAAAGCATGAACATTTTTTAGAGTTTGCAAAAGTAATCAGACAACCCGGATTTACAGGTGAATTATAAAGTAGTAGTCTCAAGTCAGTCTCATTTTTGAAATTGTTTGTTGAGACTAACATAAGACTGAGGAGGTTAAAAATCATGGACATAAGTAAAAAAGATTGGAAGCTATTTCGAGAAAAATTATCAGGCTGGCAGGAAAATTATATGGAAGGTCTTGTTAAAGAGTATGCAAATTTTCTGAATGATGATATAAAAGCCTGCATCAGAGAAATTCTGGGAACTTGAAAAACTGATAAAGAAGATAAGCGTCATCCGGGTTATCATGGAACTGAAAAAATCAGAGGTAATATGGGATATTGTTCGTCTTATTAGACTGAAAGTAATTACATATAATGATTTATCAGACTTTAGTGATGAATTACAGAATGAAGTAAAAAGAATACTTGAGATGAATAGATAATGACGGAAAGGGAGGTATGACAAATGCGTGATCCAATAGAGAATGTGACGAGATTGCAGAAGCAGTTGAACAATCTGCAATTGGAGAATCAGGTATTAAAGAACATATTGGATAAAGCGGGACTGTCATATCAAAATGAACTGGCAAGTATAAGGGAAACGGATACGAAAGAGGATTTTGATCCAGAACAGGGTAAAAGGATTGTGCACCCCAAAGAGATTACAGACAGGATGGCAAAGCTATTTTTCTCATTCTTTTGGGGAAGAACAGATGTATATGCGAAAAGAAATGTAAATAAAAACGGAGAGGCGGCATATTATCCGCAGTGTGATAATTTCTGGTCAGATAATTGCCATAGGAAATTAAATACACATATAGACTGTAAGGATTGCAAATATTGTTCGTATACAAGATTAGATTTACCAACCATATTGATGCATTTGAGGGGAAACTCTTATGCTGCAAAAGATGTAATCGGTGTATATCCATTATTTAGTGATGGAACATGTAGGTTTCTGGTGTTTGACTTTGATAATCATGAGAAGATGCAGAAAAAAAGGATTTTGCAAATACAGATGATACATGGATTGAAGAAGTCGAAGCTATGAGAGATATCTGCTCATTAAATGGGAATAGAACCTTTGATAGAGCGTTCTCGTTCAGGAAAAGGTGCACATATATGGATATTCTTTGACAAGCCAATATCGGCGGCAGTGGTTCGTAAATTTGGCTTCGCACTTTTAGATAAAGGTGCAGAGCAGGTGAATTTAAAGTCATTCAATTATTATGACAGAATGTTGCCAGCACAGGATTCCTTAGAAAATGTGGCAATAGGAAATCTGATTGCATTGCCATTACAGGGAAGGGCGTTGAAAGATGGCAATAGTGCATTTGTGGATAGTAACTGGAATGCTTATCCTGACCAATGGAATGCTTTATTAAGTAAACCTAAGCTTTCAGAGAAATTTCTGGAGAATAAGATAAGGGAATGGACATTTACAGCAGATGACCTTGAAGCATCCAGTGATGAAGAAAATAGGGAAAAGCCATGGGATAGAATGAAAAATTTTGCAAAATCAGATGTTGATGGGAAAATGGATATCACATTATCAAATGGTATATATGTCGACAGCACGAATCTTAAGCCTGCGATGCAAAATAAGATTCGCAGAATGGCAGCCTTTAGTAACCCAGTATTTTATAAAAATAGTGCGATTGGAACATCTAATTATGATACTTCGAGGTGGATTTATCTTGGAAAAGACTATCTTGGTGGATACATACAGATTCCAAGAGGATTACAGGATGAATTAATAGCAAATATTGATAAGGCAGGAATTGAATATACTATTGATGATGAGAGGCAGCAGGGAAGAAATATTAATGTAGAATTCAATGGAGAGCTACGACCTGAACAGAACAAGGCGTTAAAGGAACTGACTAAGCATGATAATGGAATACTTCATGCTGCAACAGCATTTGGGAAAACAGTTGTATGCAGTGCAGTAATTGCAGAAAAGAAAGTGAATACTCTGATCCTGCTTGAATCATCTGCACTTATAGAACAGTGGAAAGATGCTCTAAACAAATTTTTAATTATAGATGAAGAACTACCCCAGTACAAAACGAAAACTGGAAGATTAAGAACTAGAAAAAGTCTGATTGGAACATTACAGGGAGCACATGATTCAATGACTGGAATCATAGATATTGCAATGGCAGGCTCATTGTGCAAAAAGGGTGAGTACCATAAGTTGTTGAACCATTATGGACTTGTACTAATTGATGAGTGTCATCATTGTGCCTCTGAAACAATAGCAAATGTGCTAAAAGAAGTAAAAGCAAGGTATGTATATGGTGTGACAGCAACTCCGAAAAGAGGAGATGGACTGGAAAAAATCAATTATATGCTGATAGGACCTATAAGATATAGTTACACAGCAAAGGAAAAGGCTATGGAGCAGGGGATACAACATCTTGTATATCCGCGTTTTACCCGAACTGTACCTCCAAGAGGAGTGATTAATGGTAAGATGCATCCAAATGAAGCATATGATATTATTCACAATAATGATATAAGGGATGAACAGATTATTGAGGATATTAAGAATTGTGTGTCAGCAGGTCGCACTCCAGTTGTTTTATCCCGATACAAGGATCATTCAGAGAAACTGTACAAGCGATTGAAAGATTATGCAGACCATGTATTCTTAATGACAGGCAACAACTCAAAGAAAGAACATAAGAAGATTTTGGAACAGATGCATCAGGTTGATAAGGCGGAGTCTCTGATATTAATAGCTACAGGTTCACTTGTAGGAGAGGGTTTTGATTTTCCAAGACTGGATACACTTTTTATGGCAACACCTGTATCATTTCGAGGAGTTGTTGAACAGTATGCCGGTCGATTGAATCGTGATTATGCAGGTAAAGAAAATGTAATAATATATGATTATGTAGACAACCATATTACAATGTTTAATAACATGTATATGAAGAGACTTAAAGCATATAAACAGATTGGATATGAGATTGCAGGGGGGGTGCATAATGATAAACAGACAGCTAATGCAATATACGACGGTGATAATTATGCTGAAAATTATCATAAAGATTTACTGGATGCAAATAAAAATATAATCATTTCAAGCCCTGCAATTAGTGGGACAAAAGTTTATGAACTTATTAATCTGCTAAAAGAAAAGCAGTTATCAGGTGTTCAGATTACGATAGTAACATGGGCACCGGATTCCTATGGATTTGGAGATGCAGCATACTGGATGCAGCTACATGAAGAAATGCGCAAAGCTGGTTTCTACATTAAAACAGTAGAAGAGTCATGTGAACGTTTTGCTGTTATTGATCAGGAAGTCGTCTGGTATGGAAATATTAATCTTTTGGCGAAGGATAAGGTTGATGACAGTATTATGAGGGTTTTGAGTAAAGAGATAGCCAGTGAATTGATGGAAATTACGTTTGGAGATAATGGTTGAGCTGAATAGGACTAAAACATGTGGAGTCGATAAGATGTAAAGAAGACGTTTCATGAGAATAGAGAAAGGAATGCGTTTATGAGCAAAGAATTACAGATAAGAAATAGCACTGTTGATTTCTTGGTTTTCACACGAGATGCAGGAGAAGACGGAATAGAAGTCAGGGTTCAGAATGGCGATGTATGGCTTACGCAGAAAGCAATTTCGCAGCTTTTTGATGTAGATAGAAGTGTGATTACAAAACATCTGAGTAACATTTTTAAAGAGGGAGAATTAGATGAAAATTCAGTTTGTGCAAAATTTGCACAAACTGCGGATGATGGAAAAACATACAATTATAAGTTCTATTCATTAGCGGCTATTATTGCTGTGGGCTATCGCATTAATTCAGAACGGGCAATGCAGTTTAGAACATGGGCAACAAAGGTATTGGATACATTTACAAAGCAGGGTTATGTTCTTGATAAAAGCAGATTGATTAATGGACAGATTTTCGACGAAGATTATTTTGAGCATCTTATTGCTGAGATTCAGGAAATCAGAGCAAGTGAGAGAAGATTTTACCAGAAAATTACAGATATATATGCAACAGCAGTTGATTATGATAAGAATTCACAGGTGACAAGAGAGTTTTATGCAACAGTTCAGAATAAGATGCATTATGCAGTTCATGGTAATACAGCGGCAGAAGTGATAGTGGCAAGAGCTGATCATAATAAGGAACATATGGGACTTAAATCATGGAAAAATGCGCCTGATGGTAAAATAGTAAAAACAGATGTTTCAATTGCAAAAAACTACTTAGGAAAAGAAGAACTTGCAGAATTAAATGAGATTGTGACAATGTATCTTGATTATGCAACAAGACAGGCACGAAGACATATTCCTATGACTATGGAAGATTGGAAAACAAAGCTTGACGCATTTCTTAGATTTAATGATGCAGAAGTACTTCAGGATAAAGGGAAAGTAACAGCAGCTATTGCAAAGGAATTTGCAGAAAGCGAATTTGAGAAATACAGAGTTATACAGGATTCACTATATGAAAGTGATTTTGATAAATTGATGAATGATATGGAAAAGGATGATGCTATCCATTAGTACCACAAAAAGTCTGATTCTAAAAAAGAGATGTGCCAGCTGTACTCTGATTTCAATCAATCCACCACTTCAAAATTTTCTTGCAACTCAGTTATTATAGTTATATAATTCTAGTTAGTTTAACCTAATCAATGAGCGGGCGATTATTTGTACAATAATATAAAATTTTGTAACTGTTATTGTTGATGAAAGGCGGGATGATTATATGACAGTTCAAGAGTGGGAAAAGGATTTTTATGGAAATAATGTAACAATCACAACGAGAGATAATGAATGCGTCATTTATAGAATTCGGGACGATTCGGGAGATTCAGTTCTAACACGTTTTGAAGTTTATCCTGGGATTGCACTGATTTACAACGATGTACATACAGACTATATTTCAATTAAGGAGTTAGTCGGATATGAGAACATATTGGAAATCAATCATTGTCGTGAGGGGAGAATTGAATTTGAATCATCAGAAGGAGAGTGTTTATATGTGAAAAAGGGGGATATGGCAATTAATATGAAAGCTGGAGTAAAGTCATATTCTTATTTCCCACAGTCACATTATCATGGCGTGACAATAGAAATTGATTTTGATAAAATTGAAAAAAATCAAAACATGATTATGAAAGAAATGCAATTGAGCCCCAAAATTTTACAGGACAAATTCTGTAATCACAAGCAATGTATTGTTCTACATGAAAAGCAGGAATTTGAACATTTGTTTTCGGAAATTTATTGTGTTCCTGAACAGATAAAAAAGAGCTATTACAAAATTAAAGTGATGGAGATTCTGCTGTTTTTATTTGCGCTGGATACAACAAAGGAGAAGATTGAGAATCGTTATTTTAACAAAAATCTGGTTGCAAAAGTAAAGGAGATACACCAATACATGTTAAATCATATAGATGAGAAGTTAACTATTGCTTGTCTGGCAGATAAACATCAAATCTCTGCAACGAATCTTAAGAAATATTTCAAGGAGATTTATGGGCTGAGTATATATGCATACTTAAAAGAAAAGCGCATTCAAAAGGCTGCAGAATTACTTAGGGAAACGAACCATGAAATAGGCAAGATTGCAGGCATGGTTGGATATGATAACGCAAGTAAATTTTCCAACAGTTTTAAAAGCATTATGGGAATCAATCCAAGTGAATATAAAAAGTCTGTCTGAATGGAGCATTTCATACTTTTTGGAGTAGATGAAAATTGAAACAATGATTATAATATCAAATGAGTTTGGCAAGATGTTTGTCTTGCCTTTTATTACAATAACAAGTTAGACACTACTAATTTTAGGAAGGAGCAACAAATATGAACAAGACAACTAAAAGTTCAAGATTGCAAGGAAAGGATTTGATGAATATTGGAATATATTCGGCTATTTACTGTGTCATTGTAACTGGTGTAGCGATGCTTGGCTATATCCCAATTATGATGCCGATGTTATGCGCGTTAGTACCACTGATTGCTGGAGTTCCATTTATGTTATTTCTGACGAAGGTAAAGAAATTTGGAATGATATGGATTATGAGTATCATCATCGGAATCTTTATGATTTTAACCGGAATGGCACATTATGCGTTGATTGTGGGATTTTTTACAGGCTTAATTGCAGAACTAATTTATAAAAGCGGGAACTACGCAAGTCAGACAAAAGCTGTGCTTACATGCGGCGTATTTAGCATGTGGGCGTGGGGAAATTTTATTCCGTTATTTTTTAACAGAGAGGCATATTGGGCGACAAGACAGAGTTTTGGAGAAGAGTATATTACGACTTTAAATAGTCTGATGCCAATGTGGTTATGCCCAGTTCTTTTGATTGCCAGTTTTGTTTTTGGAATCATAGGCGGAATGTTTGGAAAAGCATTACTAAAGAAACATTTTAAAAAAGCGGGAATTGTATAATGAAGAATGAAATGATGAGTAGTGGAAAGGGGAAACGAAAAATAACTCTTGATCCAAGAACTAAGCTTGCTTTACTTCTTATGGTAGCTACATTCGTGCTTGGCGGTGCAGGCGGAAATGAGCTGATATGGGCAAGAATTTTATTGGCAATAATACCAGCAATACTACTTCTTTTTAGCGGTAAGGTGAAAGCTTTTTTCGTCTTTGAGATGCTGTTTTTGGCAGGATGTCTTTTACAGTATTATCTGCTTGGAAAGCTGAGCGGTTTTTTTAATTTCCTTGTGTTAGCAACAGCGGGTATTCTTTCCCAGTTTATACCCGGGCTTATGATGGGATATTATACAGTTACAACAACAACTGTCAGTGAATTTGTGGCGGCGATGGAACGTATGCATATGCCAAAGCAAATTGTGATACCGTTATCAGTTATGTTTCGGTTCTTTCCGACGGTAGGAGAAGAGGCATCAAGCATATCAGATGCCATGAGAATGAGAGGAATATCCTTTGGTGGAAATCATCCGGGAAAGATGCTGGAATATCGATTGATACCCCTTATGACCTGTTCTGTCAAAATCGGAGATGAACTTTCTGCGGCTGCCTTGACGAGAGGGCTTGGAGCAGATGTGAAAAGAACAAATATCTGTAAGATTGGATTTCGTTTTGTGGATTATATTGTTTTGCTGGGCTGTATCATTACTTTGGCATATTTATTGCTGGTTAAGATTGGAGGCTTTTTATGATTGAGTTACAAAATATATGCTTCGAATATGGGTCAGAGGAACAAAATATAGCCGGAAGAGGGGCACTTCATAACATCAATTTACATATTCCAGATGGACAGATTGTTTTATTGTGTGGAGAATCAGGATGCGGAAAGACAACAATTACCAGATTACTGAATGGATTGATACCACATTTCTATGAAGGCAATCTTACCGGAACGATTTGTATTGATGGGAAAGAAATCAATGATCAGCCATTATATGAAACTGCATTACTGTCTGGAACTGTTTTCCAAAATCCAAGATCACAGTTTTTTAATGTGGATACGACAAGTGAATTAGCATTTGGCCTTGAGAACAGAGGCATGGAAGAAACACAAATTCTTAAAAAGGTAGATAAAACAGTTCAGGAACTGAAATTGGAGAAACTGATGAATCGAAGCATTTTTGATTTGTCAGGTGGTGAAAAACAGAAAATTGCTTGTGGATGCGTATCTGTCTGCTCACCGAATATTATCATTTTGGATGAACCATCTGCAAATCTTGATTTAAAATCAATGGAACAGTTGCACGTTATGATTGAAAAATGGAAAGTAGAACACAAAACAGTTGTGATAGCAGAGCACAGGCTTGCGTATATCTGGAATTTGATAGAGCGCATGGTTTTTCTAAAAGAAGGTAAGATTGAATTTGATTTTAGCAAGGAGGAAATGCAAAAGCTGACTCCGAGAGATCTACACCAGATGGGACTTCGTTCAAACCAAGATGTAAAAATGGTTCATTATAATCGAAATGAGAATATAGACCGGATTGTATTCAAAAATTTTGTATTTGGGTATGAGAAAAATCATAATATTCTGAATTTGAAAACAATGGAAATAGACAAGAACTCAATAACAGCTATTGTAGGAAATAATGGAATTGGAAAGTCTACCTTTTTACGATGTATATGTGGACTTGAAAAAAAGTGTAAAGGAATCATGGAGATTGATGGAAAAGTATATAAGAGAAAAGAGCGCTTGAATGAAATATTTCTTGTTATGCAGGATGTAAACCATCAACTTTTTACAGAAAGTGTTTTAGATGAAGTTTTGATTAGCATGAAGAAAGAGAATGAAGAAAAAGCATTGGATATTCTAAAATCACTGGACTTATTACCGTACAGGGAGCGACATCCGGTGTCGCTATCCGGAGGAGAAAAGCAAAGAGTTGCGGTTGCTACTGCTATAGCGTCAGAACGTTCTGTCTTACTGTTTGATGAACCGACAAGCGGACTGGATTACCGTCATATGCTTCAGGTTGCCCGCTTATTTGAGAAGCTACGCAATCATGGAAAAACAATTCTGGTTGTGACTCATGATTTGGAATTTATAGAAGCATTACATGCAAACACGATTTGTTTGGAAGAATTGCAGGCGTAAAGAAAGGAGGATTTTTTGTGCAAAATAAAGAAAGAGGTGCAGTCAGCTGGCTTATGGAATTTGCGGGTGAAAAACGAATATTTTATATCGTGAGTGTGATTGCGGCAATTATCGGTGTCATATGTAGTGTGGCTCCGTTTTTATTTGTAAGCGATATTGTTATACGATTGATTGAAAGGAAAACGCGGTGGAGTGGATATTTAATGGATGGTGGTGCAATTGCAGTTTTATGGATGCTTCGTTATCTGTTTCATGGCATTTCAACATGCTGTTCTCATAAGGCGACCTTTCAGGTACTGGCAAATATTCGCAAACGTTTGTGTGATAAATTAGCAAAAGTACCACTGGGAAAGGTTAAGGATACACCGTCGGGTGCACTAAAAAATATAATTGTGGAACGTGTAGATAGTATTGAAACAACACTGGCTCATGTCGTTCCGGAATTCACATCCAATCTGTTGGCACCTGTTGTTGTATTTATGTATCTATGCATTCTTGACTGGCGAATGGCGTTAGCGTCATTAATAACACTTGTATTTGGTATTGTTGCATATATGTTTATGATGGTAGGATACCAGGAAAGCTTTCAGAATACGATTAACAAGACTAAAATATTAAATGATACTGCTGTTGAATATATTAATGGTATCGAAGTAATCAAGGCATTTGGAAAAGCACAGTCTTCTTATGAGAAATTTGAGGTTGCAGCAAAAGAAGGTGCAGATTGCTATGTAGAATGGATGCGCCGTTGCAATGTGCCTTTTTGTATTGCTATGGTTGTAATGCCGTGTACAGCTCTTGCTACAGTTCCAATAGGCGGTTTTTTGTTTATGAAAGGGAGTCTGAGCCTTAGTACGCTGGTTATGTGTTTGATTCTTTCGATGGGGCTTGTTACGCCACTGATTACAGTTATGAGTTATAGTGATGATATTGGCAAAATGGGTTCGATTCTTGGAGAAGTGACAGGGGTGTTATCATGGGAAGAGCAGTTGAGACCTATAAATGATAATAAACAGATAAAGGATTATTCAATTTGTTTAGAAAATGTAAGATTCTCTTATAGGGAAAAGGAAGTACTTCATGGCGTAAATCTTAAAATAGAAAGTGGAACAGTAAATGCATTGGTTGGACCAAGCGGGAGTGGAAAATCAACTATAGCAAAGCTTATTGCATCATTATGGGATGTAGATAGTGGCAGTATCAAAATCGGTGGGGTTGATATAAGTGAGTTATCCTTAAAAAACTATAATCGTAAGATAGCCTATGTTTCTCAGGATAATTACCTGTTTGATAATACGATTCGTGAAAATATTAGAATGGGAGATTTGAATGCAACTGATAAACAAGTAGAACAGGCTGCAAAAGACTGTGGCTGTCATGAGTTTATTATGGCACTTCCGGATGGCTATGATACAATAGTCGGCAGCGCAGGCGGGCATCTTTCCGGAGGTGAGAGACAAAGAATCTCTATCGCCAGAGCAATGCTAAAGAACGCTCCGATTATTATCCTGGACGAAGCAACAGCATATACAGATCCAGAAAATGAGGCACTCATACAACATTCTGTTGCCAAACTTATAAAGGGAAAGACGTTAATTGTTATAGCACACAGACTTTCTACGATTGTGGATGCAGACCAAATCTTTGTTATAGAAAACGGAACAGTGGCAGAAACAGGAACACATAATGAGTTGTTAGCTAACGGTGAAATCTATTCTAATATGTGGAGAGCACATATGAGTGTGAAAGATTCAGAACAGGAGGTGGAGCCTCGTGCTTAGGATATTAAAAAGGTTCTTTGATTTCTGTGGTGCAGAAAATAAAAAGAAATTTTATAAGGCATTGTTTTTGGGTGTGGTATTTGCATTATTGGAGGCAGTAAAAATTCCGGCGATTCTTTTGTTGATTGATGGAGCAATTAAACAAAATGTTACCGAAAGTCTGATTGTTCTATGCTTAGGAATGCTTGTAGCAAGCCTTGCTGCAGCGTCAGTAGTAAAATATCAGATTACTATGTTACAGTGTGAAGCAGGCTATTATACCGCATGCGGAAAACGCATTGAGATTGCAGAACATATGCGATATCTGCCGATGGGATATTTCAATCAGAACAGTCTTGGACAGATCACCAATATTACAACGAATACAATGGAACAGCTGGCTGATGTGGCTACCAGAGTGGTTATGATGACAACGGGCGGTGTCCTTACAAGCTCTGTAATTACAGTAATGATGTTAATCTTTGATATAAGAATTGGCTTTATTGCTATGGTCGGCATGGTTTTGTTTTTTACTGTAAATAGTTTCCTGCAGAGAAAAAGTAAAGCACTTGCACCGGTAAAAGCAGCAGCGGATGAATTCGTTGTAGAGAAGGTATTGGAATATGTTCAGGGAATTTCAGAAGTTCGAAGCTATAATCTGACAGGTTGTGCATCTAAAGAGCTAAATGAAGCAATTGATAAGAACAGGGACATTAATACAACAATGGAACTTAAGACGGTTCCATGGATGCAATTGCAGTCCATTATATTGAAGCTTATGGGTGTGGCTATAATTTTGACCTCATGTGGATTTTACCTTGCGGGCAGTATGACATTACAGAATTGTATTGGCATGATTATCTGTTCTTTTTTGGTATTTGAAAGTCTTGGTTCAGCAGGCAATTACTCGACACTTCTCAGGATTGTGGATTTAAGTGTTTCAAAAGTGGAAAATGTCATGAGAATAAAAGAAATGGATACTGATGGGAAAAATATTATTCCGAAAAACTTTGATATTGAAGTTGAAAATGTAGACTTCTATTATGACGAGAATCACGCAGAAGACGCAAAGATTATTAATCATTTATCAGTACACATTCCGGAAAGAACAACCACGGCCATTGTTGGACCTTCTGGTGGCGGGAAGACAACGTTGTGTCATCTGATTTCAAGATTTTGGGACGTAAGCAATGGAAATATCAGTCTTGGTGGAGAAAATGTAAGGAACTACAGTGTGGATAGCTTGATGAAAAACTTTAGTTTCGTATTTCAGAATGTCTATCTGTTCGAGGACACCATTGCAAATAATATTCGTTTTGGGCAACCTGAAGCGTCAATGAAACTCGTTATGGATGCTGCTAAGAAGGCATGCTGCCATGATTTTATTATGGAGCTGCCAAATGGTTATGATACCGTAATCGGGGAGGGAGGAACCAGTCTTTCTGGTGGTGAAAAACAGCGTATATCTATTGCACGAGCTATTATGAAGGACGCACCTGTGATTATTTTGGATGAAGCAACAGCTAATGTAGACCCGGAAAATGAGAAGGAACTAATGTCTGCTATAGAAGCTCTTACAAAAGAAAAGACGATTATTATGATTGCGCATAGACTTAAAACGGTAGAACATGCAGATCAGATTCTGGTATTAGATAAGGGGCAGATTGTTCAGCAGGGAAGACATAGTGAACTCTTGAAACAGACTGGGATTTATCGTAAATTTATTCTTGAGAGAGAAGAGGCAGTAGGCTGGAAAATATAGAGAAAAGTTCTTAATTCGTACAAATGTATTAAAGAAAATCAAAACAATAATGTAACCATTGAAATTACATCTGATTTTTGATATGATTACTACCAAAGAGAGGTGTTTACAATGCAGATTTCAAGCAGATTTACAATGGCAATTCATATGTTTGCCTGTATAGATACATTTTCAGACCAGAAGATGACAAGTGATTTTATGGCTGCAAGTATTGGAACCAATCCGGTTATTATCCGTAAAATATTGCAACAACTAAAAGCTGCCGGTCTTATTGAAGTTGCAAGAGGAACTGGCGGAGTGACAATTACCAGACCACTTGAACAGATTACATTTCTTGATGTGTATAAGGCAGTAGAATGTGCACCGGATGAACAATTGTTTCATTTTCATGAGAATCCAAATCAGAAATGTCCGGTAGGAAAGAATATTCATCATGTTCTTGATAAGAGACTTTTAGAGGTGCAAAGGGCAATGGAGGAGAAGCTTTCAGAAATGACGCTTGCGGATGTGAAAAAAGAGATTGCAGCATATACATAAAAAAGTTACAAAAGTTTTGATGTAACTATTGACATTACAACAAGTCAGTGTTATAGTACAACTACAAGATGTAACAAACAAAGTTACAACAAATTAAGGAGGTACTATAAAATGCAGAAAGTAGTAGAATTTTTACAGAAAAACCCGGTTCAGTATTTAGCAACAGTAGGAAGAGATGGAAAAGCAAAATGCCGTCCATTCATGTTCTGTTTTGAGCAGGACGGAAAGCTTTGGTTCTGTACCAACAACACAAAGGAAGTCTACAAAGATATGCAGGAAAATCCTGAGGTAGAGGTTTCCGTATCTTCTCCGGAATATGCTTGGATTCGTCTTCATGGAAAAGCAGTATTTGAGAACAACATGAGCGTAAAGGAAGGCTGCATGAATAACCCTATCGTTAAGGGGCAGTATCAGACCACAGATAATCCTATTTTTGAGGTGTTCTATCTTGAAAACCCTCATGGTGTGATTGCTGATTTTTCTGGAAATCCACCTTATGAATTCTAGTACAACTGTTTTAAATTCAGGCATATCTCGCAAAAGGAGAGAATTTGAAATGACAAAAATGGACTATCTCAAACTTCTGGTGGACGAAATCCACTCAACCACAGTTGCAACAATAGGTTCAGACGGACACCCTCAGACAAGAATCATAGATATGATGTACTATGATGAAGAAGGTGTGTATTTTCTTACAGCAAAGGGCAAAGCATTTTATGACCAGTTAATGGAACAGCAGTATGTGGCAATATCTGCGACAAAAGAAAAAATAGCAGTGTCTCTTCGTGGAAGAATAAAGAACATCGGGAAAAAGAATCTTGATATTATGTTTGAGAGAAATCCTTATATGAAGAAAATTTACCCCGGAGATACAAAAGACGCAATCGAAGTGTTTCAGCTGTATGAGGCACAGGGCGAGTATTTTGATATCAGCAATCCGTCAAACATTGTGAGGAATACAATAACAATAGGAAAAGCAGAAGCTGTCCAGACTGGTTATTTTGTTGGGAAAGACTGTATCGGATGTAAGTTGTGTTATTCTGTATGTCCGCAAAAGTGTATTGATATATCTTCAGTTCCGGTTACAATCAATCAGAATCATTGCCTGCATTGCGGAAGATGTGCAGAGATTTGCCCGAAACAGTGTATTGAGAAAAGAGGTTAATTATGATCTTTAAGAAAATCAGAAAAGGACATGTTGACTGGCGAAATTTTTTATGTGGTACTCCTGCAAATGATTATATATTTCAAAAGGATACATATGAATATAGGATTGACAGGGCGGTAGAATATATAAGAAATGCCGATTGCATACTGATTGGAGCGGGAGCTGGTGCATCAACAGCTGCCGGAATAAGTATGGGTGGTAAAAGATTTACAGATAATTTTGCGGAATTTATAGAAAAATATGGCAGTCGCTACATGACAGATATGTATGCTGCAGGTTTTTATCCTTTCCCAACGGAAGAGGCAAAGTGGGGTTATTGGTCTAAAGCAGCTTTGCTTAACCGGTTTGATCTGCCTGCATTACCACTTTATAAAGAACTTTATGATATTGTAAAAAGAAAAGAATATTTTGTACTGACTACTAATGTGGACCATCAGTTTTACAAAGCGGGATTTGATGAAAACAGAATATTTGCAACGCAGGGAGATTATGGAAAAATACAGTGTCAGAAAGCCTGTCATCCAAAGACCTACGATGCACAAGAAGTGTTTAGAAAGATGGATGAAGCAAGGAAAGAATGCCTGATTCCATCAGAACTTGTGCCGAAATGCCCTGTATGTGGAGGCAGAATGGAGATGAATCTCCGTTGTGATAACTATTTTGTGGAAGATGAAGCATGGCATGAGGCAGCTGACAGGTATGCGGATTTTCTGAAACAAAATAGGAATAAAAAAGTTGTTCTTCTGGAACTTGGAGTTGGATTTAACACCCCGATTATTATACGATTTCCTTTTGAAAAAATGGTGCGGGAGAATAGCTCTTACAGTCTGATACGTCTGAATATGGATGAGGCAGTGGTTCCGGAAAGCTTCGGAAAACGTGCAATCGGTATTGAGGGTGACATGGAAAGAGCAATTACAGATATAAGGGGGCAGGTATTATGACACAGGACGAACGAAGAGAATATCTGATTCAGTATCTTTTAAAAGAAGAAGTAAGGTTTGTCAGACAGAGTATTCCCACTGATAAGCAGGGGCAGGAGAATCTGCTCCGCTCACTTATGAATATCAGACCGCCAAGACCGGTCAGCGGAGAATTTTTAAAAATACAGGACGAATATCTTACGGAAAGAAATAGGGAGCGTGGAATCACAGATATTGACACGCTTGCACCTGTAAAATCCGATTCGAGATTATATATCTGGCAGGGCGATATTACCACTTTGAAATGTGACGCAATCGTAAATGCGTGCAATTCACAGATGCTTGGTTGCTTTTCGCCAATGCATGCCTGCATTGATAATTTTATCCATACTTATGCAGGAGTTGAACTGCGTTTGAAAATGCATGAGATTATGACAAAGCAGGGACATGAAGAGGAAACTGGAAAAGCAAAGATTACATCAGGATATAACCTTCCGGCAAAATATATTCTTCATACAGTAGGTCCAATTATACAGTGGAAAGTTACAAAAAAAGATGAAGAACTGCTCGCAAGCTGTTACAGAGAGTGTCTAAGACTTGCTGCTGATACAGGTGCAGAATCAATTGCATTTTGTTGTTTGTCTACAGGAGTATTCCGTTTTCCGCAGCAACGGGCTGCCGAGATTGCGACGAACACTGTAAAGCAGTATCTTGACAAAGACAGCAGAATCAAAAAGGTAATCTTTAATGTGTTTAAGGATGAAGATTTAAAAATATATAATGGTTTGCTATAAGTGTCTGTTGAAAACATCATTTGTTACAAAACATCATTTATTAAGCCGTGTCCTTTTTATATGTTGTATCACGTTTTAATCAGTGCTACAATAAAGAAAACCTGAATTTTGCAGAGATATGTCAAAGCATTTTGACACGCATTTTCTGTGATGTCAAAGCCGTTTGATAGACTATGAAGGGTGGTTTTCCTATAATAAAGTACAAGGGAGCAGTGACATGGAGTATGATATCGGAAGTAAAATAAAGGCAGCCAGACTTAAAAAAAAGATGACACAAGAACAGGTTGCTGAATTATTGGGAGTGAGTCGTCAGACCATCTCAAATTGGGAAAATGAAAAATCCTATCCAGATATCATCAGTGTCATTAAAATGAGTGATTACTACGAGGCTTCCCTTGACTATTTATTGAAGGGAGAACAAAAAATGAATACATATTATGATTATCTCGAAGAAAGTACAAATGTTGTAAGAAGCAACACCAATAGAAATAAAATCATCACTATGCTGTCCTATCTGCTGATTTGGGCAGTTGCCATGATTGTATTTTGGTTCTTTACAAGTGGAAGTGATGCTATGGGCTATAGTTTAATGTTCCTTTGGATTATTCTTCCTATAACGACATTTGTGGTATCCATTATTATTGGTAAAAATGATTTTTGGGGAAAAGGGAAATGGGCAATTACCCTTTTCTTTGGAGTAATGTATATGCTTGCTGAATACGGAACATTCAAAATGGCAAACAACATTACTTTCGACAAGCTGAATGCCCCAGCTTGGGGAATGGTTGTAGCTGGTACGATAATCTCTACAATCGGTATGCTGGTAGGTTCATTATTTAACAAGCAGATGAATAAATAAACTCCCAGCTTGTCGAGCTGGAAGTTGTCAAACTGAAATGTAAATGGAGGGTTATGTAAATGAAAAAAATTGGAATAGTTTTACTCATACTTATTTCACTTATAGGTACATTGTTAGGATGCGGAAAACAAGATGTGAATAAGGACTTGGAGAGCATTGAGGCGTCGGAAATCAAACAAATAGAACATACAGGAACTACAGGCGGGAAAGACGGTAATTATTCGTATTCTTTTTCAGATGATGAAGTTATCGAGTTTATAAATTTGTTGAATCAAGTAAAACTTGGTGACGAAGTAGACGAAAACAAAGCATTATCAAGTGGTGCTGTTTCTTATTATACTATCCATCTTGCGACAGATGAAACGCTGACAATTAGTCCAGGTAAATATTTTAAAGTTGCAGACAGATATTATGAGTTTGATAATTATGATGAATTGTGGGATGAATTTATAGTATTTAACAGTATAAAGTAAACTTCGGAAAATTTCTATCCTGATATGGCAAATTCAGATGCCTATCTTATTGGAAAAGCGAAATATAAGGATCATGACGAAAAGAAATCAGGACAATATGAAGAGTTATTTGGGAAAGGGTTGAAAGAGATTGATTTTGAAACTGTAAGCAATGTGGCAGTTCATGAAATTCGGCAAATAATTCAACAAATTATTTTATTCATGAGATGAAAATGAATAATGATTATCAGATAAAAGGGCGATGTAGTTTATATACATCGCTCTTTTTGATTGGCATGGATATTTATTTTTCTAGCAGCTTGCGTGCATATGTAAGTATTCTGCCTTCTACATTGCTGTCCTGTTTGATAATATTGATGAGGGAATAAAGCTCAGGGTCATTGGATGAAGAAACAATAATGTAATCAGGATCTGTCTTATCAGATATTCCGTAAAGAAAATCTACGTTGCAATTAAATGTATGCGCAATGAAACAGACTGTAGGATAAGAAGGGTCACGTTGTCCATTTTCATAGCGGCCATATACCATTGGCGAAATATTAAGGCGGCGTGCGGCTTCTGCTTTATTTATATTTAGTGTATTTCTGAGTTGGATTAATCTTTCAGGTTGAAATTTCATAGGTAAGCTCCTTTAAAAAATCAATATTCAAGTTCTTAAATGTAATCATAAAAATTATAAATTATAATTTCGTTTTTTCAATGTTTATGTTGACAATAACCATTGGATATGATATTATTTCAATAACCAATGGTTACACGCATGGATGAATAGAGGGAATAAAATGAAACATTATATTGAGATTCAAAGACTAAGGACACAAGACGTGGTTGTCGATGATACACTGACACTTGAAAAAAACGGATGCATTTATACAGGGAGATATAATCAGTATCACTGAGAAAATAGATGGGGCCAATTCAAGTATATATTATGATAAAAGCTGGATAGACTGAGATGTTTTAGCAGTAAAATGAACTTGATTTCAGCAATCAGTTGAGAGGTTTTGATTTATGTTAAGAGTCTGGATATGGGGCCATTTATTAAATATCCGAATTATATATTTTTGAGAGTGGCTTGTGAGCCATACGGTCATTTATGACGAGTCTAATTATAACAAATGGTATTTATTTAGTGTGTATGATACAGTTTCAGGCAGATGGCTCTCACAGGATTTTGTTAAAAAATTTGCTGAAAAATAATGATTTTTTTTATCCGCATGAATTATACTATGGACCATTTATGAGTTGGAGCCATTGTCTCAGCTTTGCCAATGACCCGGCATATGGCACGCAGCAAGAGGGAATCGTCATAAAGAATCAGACTGCACTGGAGCAGGAGAGAGGTCCGCATATATTAAAATATGTAAATCCGGAGTTCAAGGAAACGCAGAAGAAGAATCATAAAAAGGAAACTTGAAGATCCGAATAAATTGAACGAAAAAGCAGAGGCAGAAGAGTATATACGCATGATTGTAACAGATGCAAGGGTTATGAAGTGCTATCATAAGCTTGTTGATAATGGAATTTTACCGGAGAAATTTGAATTGAAATATATGAAGCATGTTGCACAAAATCTACCAAAGGCTGTGTATGAGGATTGCGTGAAGGAAGAATTGGAGATTTTAAAGAAAGCCGGTGAGTTTGGAGGAAAACTTTGCAGTAAGGTGACAATGGAAATTATTAAAGATAAATTGAAGATTGATTGACTTTTTTGGCTGGAATTGTTAGGATATAGATGAAAGTTTACCACTGACCGATATGTGGTATATAAATGGTCGGGTTGAAAAAGTCTTTTGCCGTAGTGCAAGAGACTTTTTTTGTGGAGATTAACAAATGATAAGGAATGGTTTTTATATTATCAAAAATTCACATTGTGAAACTTGATGATAGTCATGAAAGCGCTTTTTTGATACAGGATATGTTTCCGATTTCAGAAAAATATATAGAACGGGAATACACTATAGCAGGTAATCATCTTCGTTTAACCAGTGAACATGCTACAAAAGAAATTGAACAAAAAGCAAGAAAAGTTTTGGGAATGCTGAAAAGAGGAATAAAATTTACTCCAACCCAACCAAATATACAGAAAATATATGAGAGGCTGCAACAGGATTTACCAGCAACACATTTGTAATTTTATAATAATCCTGGGTATCTTCACAGTTACCACCTATAATCCCAAAATGGTTTAATAACGTTTGTTAACAATGCCTATTGTAAATAAAAACTATCATTATTAAAATAGAGATTAGAAATGCTTCGAACAATATGAAAGGCATAAAGCTAATATGAAAAAACACACAAACATAATAATCACAGCTGCGGCATCGCTGCTTATCGTCACACTTGCGGGCAGAGAATTCATTAAAAATCATAAGAAAGAGCATAATGATAAAACATCTATAAATGTATCAGAAAATACATGTGAAGATATACCTGACACAAGTATATCTGACACAAGTATATCTGATACGAGTGTAGCTGATACGAATACACCTGACACGAGTACATCTGAAACAGATATCCTGAATCAGACTTATGAAAATAATAAAGAGCAATTTTTCATATCCGAAATCCCGGATGACATTTTTGAAAAAATGCAGGGCAAATCCTACAAGGCGGATTGCACACTCCCCAGAGAAAATCTGCGATATATACATGTATTACATGTAGGCTTTGACAATCAGGTGCATGAGGGTGAGCTGGTTGTCAATAAAGATATTGCAGATGATGTACTTGAAATATTCAAGGAGCTCTATGAGTCCGGATATCAAATAGAAAAAGTCAGGCTCGTTGATGAATACGATGCAGATGATGAGGCATCTATGAGCGATAATAATTCATCGGCTTTCAATTTCAGATTTATTTCCCACACCACGAAGATATCTAAGCACGGAATGGGAATGGCGGTGGATATCAACACTCTTTACAATCCTTATGTCAAAACAGTCGATGGAGAACAGTCAATTGAGCCTGCAAATGCCGCAGATTATGTTGACCGGAGCAAGGATTTTTTGCACAAGATTGACCATGATGATTTATGCTATAAGCTGTTTATGGAGCATGGTTTTGAGTGGGGAGGCGATTGGAAGCATTCCAAGGATTATCAGCATTTTGAAAAATAATGCTGATAATCCCTACGGAAGCAGGTGACCTGCCGCTAGGTACAGCTCATACCATTCCTCGCGAGTCAAAGTAATATCGCATGCCGCGATAATTTCTTTCAGGCGGCTTTCGCTTGCAGTTCCGGTAATGATCTGCATATTTGCCGGATGGCGTAAAATCCATGCAGCTGCAATAGTAGTATCGCTGACATTATATTTTTCGGCTATCACTTGAAGTTTTTGATTCAGTTCCGGGTATTCGTCGCTTCCGAGAAAGCAGCCTTTCCATGCCGGCATCTGAAACGGAGACCATGCCTGGAGAGTGATATTGTGGAGTCGGCAGTAATCGAGCAGACTTCCATCGTGATCAATTGAACCGGGTGTTTCCATATTGACCTCCATACCGTTTGCAACAAGATTGGAAACAGGAATGCTGAACTGAACCTGATTGACAACGAGTGGTTGGCGTACATACTTCTGTAGCAGTTCAATCTGCATCGGCTTATGGTTTGAAACACCAAAATTGCGAACCTTTCCGCTTTCAAACAAGGACGTCAAATGCAGCGGCAACCTCTTCCGGTTCTACGAGTGCATCCGGACGGTGAAGCAGTAAAAGATCAAGATAATCTGTATGGAGTCGTTTAAAATACCATCGACAGATTTCAGAATGTGCTCCTTTGAGAAATCATAGAAGCCTTGGCGGATGCCACATTTTGACTGCAGATACATATCTTCACGTTTTAGGGATGGATCATCTGCAAACGCTTCGCCGAATATACTTTCGCTCATACCGCCACCGTAGATATCCGCGTGATCAAAGAAATATGCGCCTTGTTCCAAAGCTGCATGAATAAAATGATTCATCTCATCCTTAGATTTTTCAGAAAGGCGCATGCATCCAACTGCAACGGAAGGAACCTTTCGTATGTGATTGCCTAAAATTGTTTCTCTCATAGTAAAAATCTCCTTTGTAATTATTTTCTAATTCCCATAATGAGTGCGGCGTAGCCCCAATCCCATATGAGCTTTGCAAAGCTGTTTTCCAGATATTCACGTATGTCATCGTCATCATATCCTGTCATGCGTGAGATGATGACAATATGCTCTCTGATGGTTTCATATGTCAACGGACTATTGGCATTGTGACTGTACCACAGGAAAAGACTTTGACGGATAGCAGTGTATTCAATCATAATCCATTGCATTTTGATAATTATGTGTTCAACAATCTTTTTTAGTGGATGCTGTTTCAGGCGATATCAGGTCAGAAAACAGCTCGTTTGCCAGATAATTGCGAAAAACAATGTCATAATCTGTGAGCAATGAGCAAAAATGCTTCTGCGATGTTTGTAAGCTTTGGCTCATGTAATTGTTATCTGACTGTGAATAAATATTGGAGTATTTACAAGCCTCGGTCAGTACAGGCTGAAGAAAGGCTGTGTATAAACCCTCTTTACGATAATTTACTGATAAATCCTGAAGCAGCTCATTGCATTCGATAAATGTATCTTCGTCCGGGATATGGATATCTTCCATGGCGGTATTCAGTTCATTAAGCGTCTGGTTGGAAAAATATTCCTGTATATGTGCATTGGAGACCGGCTGGTTTTATGTAATTCCAATAAAATGTAAAGCCCATCAAGCAAAGCCAGCTCCACTGAAAGCCCTTGGTCAGATATCAGTTTAATCAGATTATCACGGATTAAAAATGCCGTAGATAAATTATTCCGGGTTTCGGATATTACAGGAAATGTGACAGGTTTTTCGCACCACAGGTCGATAACTGCCGGACAGCATGGCATGAGTGTTCGTTCTTCATGTGTTGAAAACCGGTGGATTTCTCTGGGAAACAGTGCACATGTCTCTGAAAGCACTTCATCTGAGTATGTCATTACAAGATGACATAGCTTATCCTTTGAAAGAAACGGACACCGGTGTTTTTCGTCTAGTTTAATAACCAGACTGCCATCCTTATGGCATGTGTATGAGCTTAGATTGTCACTTTTTCCAGACACTTTATCAGCAGAAAAAGGGGCTGCAGATAAAGTATCCGGAGGAGAAAGCTTCTTCCATTTGCGGTTTGTAGCGTCATCTACTGCAATTTTCCACTCCTGACAGCATGTGATACTGCATTTGTCAGCAATACATTTGAAATTGTTGTAATAGTCCGGTTGATAGTTTTTCATGTTTTTCCTTTACTTATATTATACAGATTTGTGAATAGAGCATAGTATAGCTTGTTATTATCAATCAATCACATGATGATTCAGCCATTTTCTTGAGTGGAATCTGGCAGTAAATATAATAGAACGAAGCATCCAGTCACAAGCCATGCCAATCCACACTGCAATCGGACCAAAGCCCCATACACGGCAGAGGTATATGCACAGGCTTACACGGCAAAGCCACATTGTGCAGCAGGATACAATCATGGAGAATTTCACATCGCCTGCGGCACGCAGTCCATATGGCGGGATGAAGGATGGTACCCAGCAGATTGGCTTGACAATTGTGATAAAGGTAACCATCTCAAAGCAGAGCCGTGCACTGGCAGATTCCATTCCGGCAAGCATTGTAATGGGCTTTGTGAGTATGAAAATAATCAGACAGCTGGCAATGATTACGACCTCAGACACCAGTGACAGTTTTTTGATATAGTAGATGGCTTCATCCTTTCTGCCGGCACCCAGACACTGTCCTACAACAGTCATAAGACCTATTCCTATTCCGATAGCGGCAATGCCATTTAAGTTTTCGAGGATATTGGTCATGGCCTGGGCTGCGATGGCCACGGTTCCAAGAGTGGATACAGTAGACTGGATAGCCAGCTTTCCAAACTGGAACATGCTGTTTTCGATTCCTGATGGGATACCGATGAGCAGGATTTTTTTAATCAGGCCCCATTCAGGGCGTATAGACATATAGTTCTTTATGAAAATCGGTTCATTTTCCCTTCGAAGCTGTATGATAACGACAATCGCGCAGAATATTCGGGATACGAGAGTGGAAATAGCAGCTCCCTCAACACCCATACCGAAGCCGAAAATCAGAATAGCGTTGCCGCCGATATTCATAAAGTTTGAAATAACAGATATGACCATAGGATTGCGACTGTTATTCTGTGCGCGCATAATGGATGCGCCGGCATCATAGAGACCTATAAAAGGAAATGACAGCAATGTAAAAAAGAAATAAACCTGTGAGTTCCTCATTACATCAGCTTCAACAGCGCCAAATATGGCACGAAGCAGCGACTTTCTTGTTATCAGACAAAAAGCAGATAAAAGTACAGACAGAAATGCCATGACAAAAAATACCTGTCTTGCAGCATGGCGGGCACCTTTTGTATTGTGACTTCCCAGATACTGTGAACAGAGAATCGCACCACCGGCGGCAAGCGCTGAAAGTGCCTGTATGACAAGGATATTGATTGAGTCTACAAGCGAGACCGCTGAGATAGCGGCAGAACCTACATTGCTGACCATCATTGTATCCACAGTTCCCATAAGAGATGCTAATAGCTGCTCTATTATTATCGGAACCAAAAGCTTTCGAAGTTTAGTATTTGTATAAATATGATTGGTTGTAGTATGCAGGTTTGCTGTTTTTATTTTATCTGAATGTAAATTTGTCATATCTGATTACCTTTATTACTATATGATTAAAGGGCAAAATAGCTTTGGATCCTCATATCATTATATATTTTACGTGTTTAGGTTAGTACGATAAATTCGTAATGTCAATAAGGAATATTTAAAGTGCTGGCAAAGTGTTAGTAATAAAATTATTTAAAATGTCAGTAACTTCTGTTTTTTGAACAATATTGCACAATCCTCTTTTATTTTGAACCAAAAAGTTATACAATAGTACCATAGTAAAAGGCATCAAAACTAATTCCAAAATTAAATCACGAGAGGTATCAGCATGAAAAAAGCAAAGAAACCACCTCTGTACAAAAGCTTCGGCTATGCCTTCGAGGGCATATTTACATGCATCAGAAATGAGCGCAATATCAAGATACACTGCACTGTCGCGATACTTGTAGTGATAGCAGGAGCGGTACTTGGGATAACACCGACTGAGTGGTGCATCTGCCTAACGTTGTTTGGATTGGTGATAGCCCTGGAGCTGGTCAACACTGCGATTGAGTCAGTTGTAGATTTGGTAACGACAGAGCGAAAGCCGCTTGCCAAGACAGCTAAGGACACGGCAGCAGGAGCAGTGCTTGTGGCAGCAATAATGGCTGCGATAGTTGGACTTATCATTTTTGTGCCAAGGATTGCTTCTCTATTATGATGATTAAAGGTGTAGTCAGATTACGGCAATCAATTTTAAATAACAGGAAACGGAGGATTTTACCATGGAAAGACTTACAGACGGATTAAAGAAGATTTTACTTGCAGGAATAGGAACAGTGGCAGTGACTGCTGAGAAATCAAAGGAAGTGCTTGATGAAATGGTCAAGAGAGGTGAGCTGACTGTCGAGCAGGGCAAGGTGCTCAATCAGGAGCTTAAGCACAATATCAAGGATACAGTAAAGAAAAATGTAAATGTATCTGTTAAGCCACAGTCACCGGAGGAGCTCGAGGAGCTTTTGGACAAGATGACACCTGAACAGATACAGGCTCTAAAGAGCAAGCTTGCACAGATGGATGAGGCTGACGTGGATCAAGAAGCTGATGAAAGCGTTTTCGAGGATGAGGACATTGTAACAGATACTTCAGCCGATGGAAAAAGTGCTTCCGGTGGAGAATCACAGACAGCGGATATAAAAATAGAAGCTGAGGACGATAAAGAGGAAAGCGTGAACTAGTATGGATGGCCGCCTGAAGGAGATGACAGCGGTACTGAAGAAGTACAAGCTCACGCATGGACTTACACCCGAAAAATTCAGACTTATATTGCAGGAGCTGGGACCTACCTATATTAAGCTTGGACAGATAATGTCGCTTCACTCGGATATTCTGCCAAAGGAATATTGCGAGGAGCTTATGAAGCTATGCTCATATGTGGAGCCTATGCCGTTTGAGCGGGTGGAGGCTGTCATAGATGCTTCATTTGGCTATTCATGGAAGGATGTTTTTGCTTCAATAGATAAAAAGCCTCTTGGGGCAGCTTCCATAGCGCAGGTGCACAGGGCCACACTTAAAACCGGTGAGCAGGTGGTTGTGAAGGTGCAAAGGAAGGGCATTCACGAGGTGATGTCAAAGGATATGGCGTTGCTTCACAAGGCGGTTAAGCTTGTGCCACCCATCTCTATAAAGGGCATTGTGGATTTTGACATGGTGCTTGATGAAATGTGGGCTGTGGCACAGGAGGAGATGAATTTCCTGCTTGAGGCATCCAATATTGAGGAGTTTGCCTGGCAATAACAGGGATGTTGCATTTGTAGCCACACCAAAGCTTTACCGCAAGTATACCACATCACATGTACTTGTCATGGAGTATATAAAGGGCTTTAATATCGATGACAAGGAGGGGCTTTTAAAGGATGGCTATGACCTTGAGGAGATAGGCAGCAAGCTGATTGACAACTATATCAGGCAGGTGATAGAGGATGGCTTCTTCCATGCGGACCCGCATCCGGGCAATGTAAGGATAAGGGATGGCAAAATTGTCTGGATTGATATGGGCATGATGGGAAGGCTTTCTGAGCATGACAAAAAGGAACTGAGCAATGCTGTTTACGGCATCGCCATGAACGATATCGGCATGATAGAGGATGCGGTGCTTGCAATTGGTGACTTTAAGGGTGAGCCTGACAGGGCAAAGCTGTACAAGGATATCAAGATAATCATAAATAAATACGGCAGTCTGGATATGGGACAGGTCGATATCGCAGAGTTTATTCAGGAGCTTTTGGAGGTAATGAAGAACAACCGCATTGTTATGCCGCACGGTTTTACAATGCTTGCTAGGGGCATCACTCAGATAGAGGGCGTGCTTGCGGATATTGCACCTGGGCATCAACATGGTTGAGATTGCTTCTGCAAGGATTAAACAGGAGATGCTTAAGAATTTTGATTTGAAGGGCGAGCTTAAAAAAGCCGGGAAGACAGCCTACAAATCAGCTCACCGCATGGCAGAACTGCCGGAGAGGCTGGCGCAGATACTCGAGGAATATCAAAGAGGGCAGACACGCATAAATTTTGACATGCATGCTTCTGATGAGCTTGCGAGGCTTTTACACAGGCTGGTGAGAAATATCGTCATGGGCTTATGGGTTATGGCACTTCTAATCAGCTCAAGCATAGTGTGTACCACAGATATGACACCTAAGATACTTGGCATACCGGCGCTTGGTGTTATGGGATATGTGTTTGCATGCATCATAGTGCTTTATACGATTGTGAAGCATTTCATATCCAGACGATGATAAAAAGCAGGATTCTGAAATTAATCAGAAATCCTGCTTTTTAATTACGTTATATTATTTCGATGATTTTTTACTCTTTGCTTTTTTAGAATCCTCATCAAGATGATATTTGTCCTGATACATGGTGAACTGACCTACAAATGCAGGCTCCTGTCCGGCCTTAAGCTCATTGAGATAATCATGTGTCTCGAATGATGAGTTGTGTGTCTGAATCAGGCATACAGCAATGTTTGAGCAGTGATCCGAAGCTCTCTCACAGTTTGTGATGTAATCTGTGAGGAATACGCCGAGTCTGCTGTCACATTTGCCCTTCTGAAGACGCTCGATATGATAATTTCTAATCTCCTTGGTGAGATCGTCAATAACCTGCTCAAGCGGCTCAACCTTGACTGCCTCTGTCAAATCGTTTTTGCTAAATGCCTCTACAGTGAGAGTGAGAATCTCGCGCAGAGCATTGTTGAGCACCGTGAGCTCTTTTCTTGCGTTCTTTGAAAATTCAAGCTTGTTATCATCAATCTGCTTGGCAAGCTTTGCCATATTTATCGCATGATCTCCGATTCTCTCGAAGTCATTGATTGCATGAAGCATCTTTGAAATCTCGTTGTTGCCGCCCTCAGAAACATCCTTTCCGGATAAGTGAATGAGGAAGGTGTCAAGCTGATCCTCTAAGTAATCAAGGCGCTCCTCCATGACTTCAATATCATCAAACTTTGAATCTGAGTAATTGTCAAAGAGATCTAAAGCATTCTTGAAGCTGTCTCTTGCAAGCTCAGCCATCTCGTTTGTCTTCTCAAGACATTCTTTGACAGCAAGTCCAGGTGAGAGTAAAAGTCTCTCGTCGAGTACAACCTGTCCGTCTGCGTTGTCAGTTGTGACAAGCTTCTTAGCAATCTTTACAAGGGAATTGCTAAACGGAAGAAGGATAATAGTGGTAGCGACGTTGAAGATTGAGTGGAACACCGCAATCATTACAGGAGTGATGCTGTCATTAAATAATGTCAGATCAACAGCATAACGTGCGATACAGTATACTACAAGTCCTATTGCTGTACCGAACAGATTGAAGCTGATGTGGATGATGGATACTCTCTTGGCGTTTTTGTTTACGCCGATTGACGAAAGCAGTGCAGTCACGCATGTACCGATGTTCTGACCCATGATGATCGGGATAGCCATGCTATATGAGATAGCACCTGTCATGGCTAAAGCCTGCAGCACACCAACTGATGCGGCAGATGACTGGATGACTCCGGTAAATACAGCACCTACAAGCACTCCGAGGAATGGATTGTTAAAGGTGGTGAGCAGTCCGGTAAATTCAGGCATATCTGCGAGTGGTGATACAGCGCCGCTCATGAGCTGCATACCATACATGAGTACGGCAAAACCTGCCATGATGATTCCAACGTCCTTGCGCTTTTCCTTCTTGCTTCCCATAATCATAATCACACCGATAAGCGCGATGACAGGGGAGAAGTTCTCAGGCTTTAACATCGAGATGAACAGATTGTCACTTTCGATACCTGAAAGACTAAGAATCCATGCGGTGAGAGTGGTTCCGATGTTGGAACCCATGATGACACCAACAGTCTGGGCAAGCTCCATGATGCCGGAGTTTACGAGTCCGACAAGCATAACAGTAAGTGCGGATGAGGATTGGATTGCAATAGTGACTATTGCTCCAAAAAATAAGCTCTTGATAGGGTTTGAGGTTACCTCCTTAAGTATCTTTTGGAGATTGCCTCCTGCGAGCTTCTCAAGACTGCCTGACATAACATGCATTCCGAAAAGGAAAAAGGCAAGTCCACCGCATAACTGCAATATAGAGTAAATGTTCATGTTTACCTCCGTTTGTAAAAATAATTTGTTTTACTATTTGCTCCAGTTATACATATTTAGTTTACACAAAACACATATAACATAACATAATTTTTACATTCTATCAATATAATCTGAAATTTTAATAAAAAAAGTGATATTCACTTTTGAACACTTTTGAAAACGTTTTAAAATTTATGTATATTTATGTTTTCTTATGTTTACTTTTGAAGAAAAACGTTGTACAATTACAGTATAATAATTTAAGGTAATTATTCAGAAATTTACATCACAAGGTGGAGGTATATTATGTCAGACGTAAAAAGTGTTATTGAAAGCGGCAGGGCTGTGCTCGGAATAGAGTTCGGTTCTACCAGGATAAAGGCGGTGCTTATCGGGGAGGACCATGCTCCTATAGCCACAGGTGCCCATGATTGGGAAAACATGCTTGTGGACGGCATTTGGACATACAGCCTGGATATGATTTGGGAGGGCATTTCAGACTGCTACAGCAAAATGGCGCAGGATGCAAAGGAAAAGTATGGAGTTACTATCAAAAAGCTTGCGGCAATCGGTATTTCCGGCATGATGCACGGCTATCTGCCTTTTGACAAGGATGATAATCTGCTTGTGCCATTTCGGACATGGAGAAATACCATCACAGGTGAGGCTGCAGCAGAGCTTACTGAGGTGCTTGGCTTTAATATTCCGCAGAGGTGGAGCATAGCGCATCTGTATCAGGCTATATTAAATAAAGAAGAGCATGTATCAAAGATATCATATTTCACAACATTAGCAGGCTATATTCACTGGCAGCTCACAGGTGAAAAGGTCATGGGTGTAGGTGAGGCATCAGGCATGTTTCCTATCGATTCGAAGACCAGGGATTATGATGCGGCAATGCTTGATAAATTTGCAGCATTAGATAAGGTAAAAGAATATCCGTGGGATATAAGAGACATTCTGCCAAAGGTGCTTACGGCTGGAGAAAAGGCAGGTACGCTGACAGAGGAAGGAGCTAAAAGGCTTGATGTAAGCGGCAATCTGGAGAGCGGTATATTGCTTGCACCGCCTGAGGGAGACGCAGGCACGGGAATGGTCGCAACCAATTCTGTTGCAGTGCGTACCGGAAATGTATCAGCGGGCACATCTGTATTTGCTATGGTGGTGCTTGAAAAGGCACTTAAGGCAGTTCATGAGGAGCTTGATATGGTCACCACACCATCGGGAGATGCGGTAGCTATGGTGCACTGCAACAACTGTACGTCAGACTTAAATGCATGGGTGGGATTATTCAAGGAATTTTCAGAGCTGTTTGGCATGGATATAGATATGAATGACATATATGGAAAGCTCTACAACAATGCACTTACAGCCGATAAGGACTGTGGCGGCCTTGTGGCCTTTAACCTTTTCTCGGGAGAGCCTGTCATCGGACTCAATGAGGGCAGACCTATGTTTGCCAGAAAGCCGGATGCAAGGATGAATCTTGCAAACTTTATGCGCACACATCTCTATGCAAGTCTTGCAACACTAAAAATCGGCTGTGATATTCTATTTAAAGAGGAAAAAGTAAAGGTAGACACACTTTACGGTCATGGTGGTCTGTTCAAGACAAAGGGTGTGGGCCAGAGCATACTTGCAGCAGCCATGGATGCACCGGTTGCGGTAATGGAGACTGCCGGAGAGGGCGGCCCGTGGGGCATGGCAGTGCTCGCAGCTTATATGGTGAATAAAGCAGATGGAGAGCCTTTGGAAAAATATCTTTCAGACAGGGTATTTAATGGCGAAAAGGGCATAGTAATGCAGCCGGACCCTGACGATGTAAAGGGCTTTGATGAGTACATAAATACATATAAGGCGGCAATTGAGGCAGAGCGTGCCATGGTAAAGGCGCTCCCGCTGTAATAGCAGTAAAAAATAATAAGAGAGGAACAAAAAATGCTTGAAGAATTAAAGAAACAGGTTTACGAAGCAAACATGGAGCTCCCAAGAAGAGGGCTTATCACATATACATGGGGCAATGTCAGTGGAATTGACAGAGAAACAGGCTATTTTGTCATCAAGCCAAGTGGAGTGGATTATGATGTGCTCACCCCTGATGATATGGTAGTCATGGATCTTGAAGGAAATAAGATAGAGGGAAAATACAAGCCTTCGTCAGACACTGCAACACACTTAGAGCTCTACAAAAAGTATCCGGATATCGGAGGAATTGTACATACGCACTCACCTGAGGCAGTTGCATGGGCACAAGCCGGCAGGGATATTCCGCTCTACGGCACCACTCACGCAGACTATTTCCTGGGCTCAATTCCATGTGCGAGAAATCTCACCACAGAGGAAATCAACGAAGCCTATGAGAAAAACACAGGCCTTGTCATCATAGAGACCTTTGAGAACAGAAAAATCAATCCTGTATACACACCGGCTGTGCTCTGTCAGAATCACGGACCGTTTGCCTGGGGAAAGGATGCAGCTGAGGCTGTGCACAACGCCGTTGTCCTTGAGGAAGTGGCAAAGATGGCCAGACTCACAGAGTCAGTAAATCCTGACGTGAAGCCAGCCCCGGACAACATAAAGGAGAAGCATTTCTACCGTAAGCATGGGGCTAACGCATACTATGGCCAGAACTGATTTGTAGCTGTTGTATGTGGTATAAGTGCCGGTTTACGGGGTGCACATGCTCTCGTGTTCGCTACGCTGCATCACTAAGATACTGTACGAATTATGCTCTTTATGTTTTCTATGCTTGACAAAACCGGCTTTTATGCGCCATCCGTGGCGCATAGCATAGCTAACTGTCCATGGCGGGGCATTTTAAATGTGGCATAATTCTACCATATCACAAGGCATCCCATATGCGCTCTCACGAGAACATGGCCGCCATATCAGCATATCACCATTACGAAGTAAATCCACAACGCCAGGCCGTAAGCCCCGCAAAGCGGTGGCGCACACGGACTCCCGTGAGAGCGCATAGCGGAGCTGTTTAGTGGCTGTAGAATTATGCATAGAAACGCAGAAATGCCCGGCCATGGAAGGCGGGGCAAGGAGAAATCGAGCCATGGAGGCGAAGGTTACAGTTTCGTCGAGCATAGAAAACGTAAAAAGCATAATTCGGTAGCCATAACAGCAAAGCGGCCATTCGAAGGGAGTAATAATGCTACAACTTTGCAATGGGGAACTTCCGAATATGCTATATTTTTAGGTATTTTGTGTTTACCACAAAAAATGCTGATAAATTTTATGTAAAGTACAGTCTCAAATGACTGTAAATAAGACATAAGGTGGTTGATAGAATGGTACTGGCAGTTGAGATAATAGTCTGCTGCTTAATATTTGGCATATACAGAGTAATACGGATAAAGCGGGATCCGGCATATAAGATAAGCAATATGCCCGAGAAGCTGCAGAAAAAGGTCATGCATATGCGTGGCTACAGAAATCGGAATATCCGTATCATGACAGACTGGGAGAAGTTTGTAAAGAAGCTTCCGGCACTTATATTCTGGACGATAGCGCTTGTCATACTGACATCAATAGCAGGGGCAACAAGCTTTTTCAACGGGCTTTGTGTTTGCACTTTTGATATGGATGGCAGTCCTATTGTTTCTTGAACTGGTAGTATACTGTGGCTGGTATGCACATACACCGAAAGTGTGGATAAAGGGTACCGAGGATATGGCGAAAAAGACATATACCAATTATGCACATTATATCGGGCTGATACCACAGAGAGCTTTGATGGGAATAGTGGTTGCTATCATAGTGGGCTTGTGATAGATATGATTCCAAGGCTTGACAACAACAATTATTCGCCGAAATATACAGAGATAGAGGATACCTTAAAGGCAGCCTGTGACAATTACATGATCCCGGGTATGGCTGTTGAGGTGGTAGATGCAGAGGGCGTGCTTTTCTCCGGTACATATGGGGATTGCAAGAGCCTTGACACACCGTTTATCACCGGTTCACTCAGCAAGTCGTTTACTGCGGCATGCATCATGAAGCTGTATGAGGGAGGACATCTGAATATTGACAGCCCGGTAAATCTTATCTGGATGCAGCTGAGGTATTCAAAAATCCAAAGGATGCGACAAGGATTACAATAAGACAGCTGCTCAATCATACCAGTGGACTTGGCGTGTACCAGCATGTGGGAAATGCAAAGATTGTTGGCAAAAATGGAGAATATACCTATGCGAATGTCAATTATGACATACTTGGTCTTATAGTGGAAAAAGTATCAGGTGTTAGCTACAGCGAATTATCTGACAGAGACATTTTTTACACCACTTGGCATGACTCACAGCAGCGCAGCCTATGCAAAAGCGAAGGAGGATGGTCTGATTACAGGCCACAACAATTATTTCGGTTTTTCGGTGGAAAGCGATGTGAAGTATCCGCTCAGCGATTCATGGTCCACTGTACCGGCGGGCTATATTGCATCAAGCGCAAATGATATGGGAAAATATCTTCAGATGTATCTGCGTGGCGGCTATGGAATACTCTCTGACAAGAGCCTTAGCACAATGTTTCGGGCAACAGTTCCTATGGATGAGTCCGGTGAGACAGGCTATGGTATGGGCTGGGTACGTTCGGATAAATATGTCGAGACAGTGTACAATCATACAGGTCTTACTGAGAAACTATATCTCAGACATGTATCTGCTTCCGGAGAGCGGTGTGGGCGTTGTATTCCTCGCAAATACCAATGACTATATGGTCACGAACAATCTGATGAACAAGGTAACCTCAAAGGTTGTGATGACACTTATGGGATATGCAACAGACGAGCTTGATCCCAAGGATTATGTTGATGCGCACCTGTTCTATGACCTTGTTTTTGCAGCATTTATATTGGTTGCGCTGATGGAGATTATCAAGTCGCACAAATGGAGAACAGACAATAGCGGAAACCTGATAGCGAATATTTTTCTGCATCTGTTTTTGCCGGTGGGCATAGTTATTGCGCCTATTGTCGGAGGCATACCATACTGGGTAATAAAGGATTATGTTCCTGATTTGTTTATTGTTTCATGCCTGAGTGTAGTACTTCTTGCAATAGGTGGAATCCTGAAGCTTAAAAACAGGAGAAATTCATAAGATAAAAGCAGAAGAAATAGAAATGCGGCTACTGTAATATGTAGCCGCATAATTTTTTGACCATAGCATCGTGGGAGGAGTCACAGCACACTCCGACAGTACATGAAGAGTATAAGCCTGAGGCTTTGACAAATTCATTGTCATCTGCTGAAAGCCTGATACCACAAGGATATTCCTTACCATCTATTGTCACATATGCAAGCCTGTCCTTATATTTTTCAAGGACGGCTTTATCCAGATATTTGCTTATATCTTCAAAGCAGACATTTTTGGCGTAATAATCAAAGGTCTTATCATCCATAAAGCATATATCGTATTCGTTAGAAGCAAAGTATGCTGTGAGGACTGCCATGTTCTGATAGTCTAGGCCGCTTTTTGTCTACATCGACACAGATATTTTTGTTTAAGGCAATTTCATCCTTTGACAAATCATAGCCGTTATCTGTGAGAAAGTCATTGAAAATATCGGCGCCGTTGTCCTCTGTGGTGCTGTTTTCTGCATTTACGCATAATACGCTTAAAACAGTATTTTTCTGCGCAAGCCGGCCGTGAATAAAGGCTGTGACTGCTATGATTCCGATAATGACAAGAAATATCGGTATTTTGTAATAGTCCCATATATATTGTATTTTCTGACTGAATGTCAGCTCCTTAAAAGGTGTCTTTTGTTCCATGATTTTATCTCCCTCTGATATGATGTGCTGTAGTTTAAAAATATTATAAGGTAATTTATAGAAATTTACCAATAAACATTCTATTAACTGCCTTTTTCTTTTTAGATTATTATGCTATAATGAGCCAAAACACAGATAATACAAAAGGAGAATAATATGAAAGCAAGCCACAGAAAAGATGTTATAATCGCCAGACTGATTTTTGCAGCAATATGTCTTTTTCTTATTGCCCTGATTGCTACAATAGTGATTACCGTTACCTCAAAGGGCGGCAAAAAAAAGGAGCAGGACAAGGCACAACAGAATGCAGTTAGCGAAAGTGAAACTGACAGTGCCGGCGATAGTGATACAGAGATAGGCGCCATATATCTGCCACAGCAGACTACAGAGGGTACAGAAAAAACTTACGTCACCACTACAAGCAGTGTAAACATGAGAGAGAAGCCTGATAAAAACGCAAATATAGTTACTGTTATAGCACAGGATGTGAAGCTTGAGTTTGTATCAGAGGACAATGGCTGGACACAGGTTATCTTTCAGGGCCAGACAGGCTATGTCAGCTCTGACTACGTCAAGTCAGATATGGCTGACAGCACTACAGACAGCGGCACATCAGGTGCGGCAGGTAGCGGGGCTGCCAGTCAGGGTACAGCAGATGGCAGTACAACAGGAGCTGCAGATAGTGCTGCACAGTCACAGTAATAGATACATGGTGAGGTAATGTATATGACAGGAATTATATGGGCATGTGCTGCAACGTTTATTGCAGCATGTGTGCCTATTTTGGCCAAGGTTGGAACTAAAAAGACAGACCCGGCGCTGGCGGGAAGCATTGCCGGGATTGTTTTATGTGCGTCTATATTTTTTACAGGAAAGATAATATAATGGGAAGCAGCCTGATTGCACTCGGCCAAAGGAGCGTTATATTTATACTTCTGGCAGGGCTTGCAACAGGGCTTTTTGGCATCTGTTTTTTTAAATCCATACATGAGGGCTACACATTTCAGGTTACAGCTATAGTTAAATGCAGCTATATAATCACGCTTGCAGCGGGATTTTTTCTGTTTCATAACACTCATGACACTTTTGATTATATAGCGATTGCACTCATGATTGTTGGAACGGTTATTTTAAATTTGGATGGAACCGGTATTTTGTTTGCGCTTCTTGCTGCAGTTTGTGCGTCGGCAGCACATATTCTGGTGTCACTTGGCGGGATACAGCTGGATAAGGGCTTTATTGCGTTCTGGTGTGTATTTATAGGAACGCTGGTGCTTATTATATTTACTATTGCAACAGGAGGCATGAAGAAAATCGGATCCATGTCATTTGTTGATGGTATATGCCTGATTCTTGCAGGCATTGCATACCCGTTAGCATATGATTTTTATGGCAGGGCAGTTTCAATGTCCGGCAGCTATGCAGGGTATATTTTTAATTTGACGATTATTGTGATGATGATATGCTCCAGCGTGATACTGAAGGAGAAGATATCGGGAAAGAAATTCCTGGGAGCATGCATTTTTATTGCAGCATTGTTTGTTATAGCATGCAACTAATAGCTGAATATAGCATATAATGATTAAAAAGAGGTTTTTTGATGTTACCTTTTTATAAAACATTTCCGTTTATGGATTACTATAAAAATGAGGAGGCATTTGCAAAGGACCTGAGGATGATAAAGGATATGTATCCGCTTGATACGGCGATGATACAGTCCGCAGTAGAGCAGCGCATGGATGAGCTGGAGTATGAGGGCAGTTTTATCTATGATGAGGTGCCTGACAGGCAGCGTCTTTTCGATGAGGCAGACAGGATTGCCGGCAGATTTATCTCAGAGCAAAGCAGCAGGTGCTTTATCTGTACAATAGCGGGCATACTTTTTAACTGTGAACTCTGCAGACGCAGATGCAGATACAGAAGGTACCAAAGATTCTGGTAGATATAAGGATATGATTTTATGAGTAAGAAAGTGATAAAGCCGATAGTACTTATAGTAGTATTTATTGCAGCATTAATTACATTTTGCATAATTACAAACAAGGGAAATAAGGATATGACCACGAAGCAGGCGGATGCAACGCTGCCGGTTATGTCATTTAATCTGGATAAAATAAAGATAAACACCCTCCATGGATATACTACTGAGATGGATCCGACAAAGATGCGCGATTGCGTTATTCCAATTTCGGATGACAGGAAGCTCTCATTATCCATTTCAACATATGGTATGGCTGTTGACAGGATATCATACAAGATCAGAAGCATGGATGGCAAGAGGCTGGTGGCCGATGACGAGATATCTTCTTTTTCTAATAAGGATAATACTATTCAGGCGGACGTAAGCATGCCGAATGTTATGGATGAAAATACTGAGTATCTTTTGGTGTTTACAATCACAAGCGGTCAGGATAATGTATATTATTACAGCAGGATTATGCAGACCGACAGAAAGGCAGCTGCAAAGGTTGTTGAGTTTGCAAAGAAGTTTCATGATGAGACGTTTATAAAGGATGACAAATCCTTCTTTACAACATATATGGAGACAACAACCGGTGACAGAAATACGCTTGCACATGTGGATCTGACATCTACGGTGAGTCAGATTACCTGGGGCTCAATGGCCGCTGCACAGTATACGAATCCTGTCATAGCCCTAAAGGAAATAAACGATTCTTATGATGTGGTCACAATAGACTATGTGATGAGCTGTGTGGACGGTAAGGGTGAGACTGAGTATTACAATGTAAGAGAATATTTCAGGCTGCGCCAGACGGAAAGCCGTATGTACGTGCTCAACTATGAGAGAACGGCAAATCAGATTTTTAACAGTGAAAACAGCTTTATATCGGATTCAGGCAGCGTAATGCTTGGCATCAGAAGCAGTGAGGCAGAGTACAGGGCAAATGAAGCAGGCAGTGTGATATGCTTTGTCCAGGAGGGAGATTTATACTCCTATGATATCAACAATGGAATGATAATCAAGGTATTCAGCTTCAGGGACGCTGAGGGCATTGATGAGCGTGAAAACTGGAATCATCACGATATAAAGATTGTCAGTGTAGACGAAGCGGGCAGTATTGATTTTGTGGTATACGGATATATGAACAGAGGCACCCACGAGGGAGAGGTGGGAACCGGTGTGTACCATTATGACGGCCTGGCACATACTATAGATGAGGAAGCGTTTATTCCTTCTAAGACATCATATGAGGTACTAAAGGCTGAGATGGGCAAGATGCTTTATCTTAATGAGAAGAATGAATTCTATCTCATGATGGATGACAGTCTCTATAGGATTAATTTAGGCTCGATGTCAGTAAAGAAGGTGGTTGAGGGCTTGTCCACAGGCTCTTACTGCGCATCGGAGAGTAACAGATACTTTGCATGGGTGGATTCTGCAAATCAGTACTCATCAAATACCATAAAAGTGATGGATTTAAAGAGTGGCAAGACCTTTGAGGTCAAAAAAGGGCGACGACCAGTATCTGCGTCCGCTTGGCTTCATAGGTGAGGATTTCATATATGGACAGGCGAATGCTGCTGATGTGGTCTCTGATGCAGCCGGAAACACGACATTTCCTATGAATGGCCTTATTATTCTTGATACATCTGACCAGTCGGAGCTTAAGACATATACCCCTTCGGGCGGCTATGTCGAGAAAATTTCTGTGGATGGATATACGGTAACGATAGATCTGATTGCGCAAAACAATGGTGTGTATGCAGAAATCGGTCAGGATACCATTATGAACCGGGAGGCTGATTCGAAGCAGAAGATAGCTCTTGATACGAGCCAGTCCGATACAAAGCTGACGGTCAGCGCTATTAGTATAGCAGGTGGTAAAAAGCCGGATAAGCTGAAGCAGCTGACAGCACAGATGACTATAAATTCGCATGATACTGCTGTTGATTTAAAGTTTGATGACAATACAGTCCATTTCTATGTTTATGCAAAGGGGGATGTGATTTTTGCATCTGATAACATCTCGGATGCCATAAAACAGGCAAATGACAGTATGGGAGTGGTAATTGACTCAAACCAGCAGTATGTATGGATGAGGGCAAGAAAAAATGCAGTAAATGCATTTGCGAATATTGCATGTAATGAAATCGATAAGGATGCTGACAGTGTCGTGAAGTCAGTAAGTGCAATGCTTACCTACAATGATGTTACGGTAAGTGTGTCTGAGCTGATTGGAGCAGGCAGCAGTGCTGTTGATGTGCTCAAAAACAACCTGCCGGACAAGGAAATCCTGGATTTACAGGGAGTGTCTTCTGAGGATATTATCTTTTATATCAGCCAGGGCAATCCGGTATTTGCGATGACGGGAAATACGTCGGCAGTGCTTGTGACAGGATACTCTTCAAATGGAGCTTTATATATTTATAATCCGGATAATGGCGCAACAACATCGATGAGCTATGAGGATGCTGACAGAATGTTTTATAATGGTGGCTTGCATTTTATCACGTACATGACAAAATAAACAGAATAATGTTGTAATAATGCCGATTTTGTGACATTAAATGTAAGCTCCTTAGGTAAAGTTTAACAGAAATTTTCATAAGGATTGAAAAGCGGTTACAATTGGGATATATTAAATAAGTATGAAACAGGTTTAATACTTTTTGTTTAAGGAGAACGTATGAGTAAGAAGAGTATTGTCGTTACAAAAGTATGTGAAGGTCATGATAATCCAATCGCAGAGCTTGTTCAAGTGGCATGCAAGTTCGATAGTGAGATTACATTGGAGAGTGACAATCGCAAAATCAATGCAAAAAGCATCATGGGTATTATGGCATTTAATCCTTCAGATGGAATGTCTGTTGATATTGTTACAAAGGGTGATGATGAGCAGGAAGCTTTAGTTGCAATTGAAAATTTTTTAGTATGTGAATAATGAGCATGAGGAGGAAAAGAGTATGCGTAAAAAGAATAACTCAAAGACAGTTAAGCAGGCAGTAAAGCCGGTTGAAGTTAAAAAAGAGGAAACAGTGGCACAGCCGGTTTCAGAGCCTAAGGCTGATGCAAAAGCCGATGTAAAGGCTGAGGTAGAAAAAGCCGTAGAGAAGACAACCGAGAAGGTTGAGAAGGTTGTTGAAAAGACAACTGAGAAGGTTGCTGAGAAGGCCGCTGAGGTTAAGGCTGATGTAAAGGACACTGTTAAGAAGACAACAGCAAAGGCAGCAAAAGCTGCAAAGACAGCTAAAGAGGCAAAACCTGCAAAGAAGGAGCCGGTAAAGCCGGAGATTATTGTTCAGTACCAGAACAGCGAGGTTGATACAGCAGCTGTCGAGGAGCGTGTTAAGGCTCAGTTCGTTGCTGAGGGACACAAGGCAGGCTTCATCAGAAAGCTTAACATCTACATCAAGCCGGAAGAGTATTCTGCATACTATGTTATAAATGATAAGTTTTCAGGTCGTGTAGATTTATTCTAGTCAGACATTATTAGGGAATACATATTTTATCTAGCGCATAATAAAAGCCGATACATTTCGTGGAGACACGGTGTATCGGCTTTTGTTTTGTGTATAAGTATGTGTAAAAGCAGCTGTATGACAGTTTAAATGCATAAATACTTAGTGGACAAACAAAAAAGGGTAACAAAAAAGCGGGTGATGGGAATCGAACCCACGTATCCAGCTTGGAAGGCTGGTGTTCTACCATTGAACTACACCCGCATAGGAATATTTAATTTGTTGTATAATGCCCAGTTCCGGAATCGAACCAGAGACACACGGATTTTCAGTCCGTTGCTCTACCAACTGAGCTAACTGGGCTTGCCTCACAACAAAAATTATTCTACACGATTTGTCTTTTGATGTCAATATTAAAATTGAGAAAAATTTGGATAGTTACAATAAATAAGGAATGTAGTATTAAAAACTATATAAAATAGAAAATGATATAATTTTATCTTGACATGAATACCTTAAAGGGCTACTATGTATATATGTTTGATTATCAAATAATTTGAATATCAAACATAAAAATGAAATTTATACATGTTCGGAGGTACATATTATGTTGAGAGAACTGAGAATCGGAGATATGGTTGCAAAGCTTCCTATCATTCAGGGAGGTATGGGAGTTGGAGTGAGTCTTAGCAGACTGGCCGGAGCTGTTGCTAAGGAGGGTGGTGTAGGAGTGATTTCCACCGCGCAGATTGGCTTTGAGGAGCCGGAGTTTGAAAAGGACCAGGCAAAGGCTAATCTGATTGCTATCAAGAAGCATATTAAGAAAGCAAAGGAGCTTGCCTGTGGACATGGAATGGTAGGAGTCAATATCATGGTGGCTTTAAAGCATTACAAGGAGCATGTTCTGGCTGCGGTTGAAGCAGGTGCTGATGTTATTATAAGCGGGGCAGGACTTCCAATGGAACTGCCTGAGCTGGTCGATGAAAAGTCACATACAAGGATTGCTCCGATTGTTTCTTCAAAGAGAGCAGCAAATCTGATTCTTAAAATGTGGGCACACAGATACAACCGCACAGCGGACTTTATTGTTATCGAGGGACCAAAGGCCGGAGGACATCTGGGATTTTCCAATGAACAGCTTGCAGATATGGAGCATATGGATTATGACAGCGAGATTAAGGAGATTATTAATTGTGCAAAGGCATATGAGGAGAAGTTTAAAAAGCACATTCCGGTAATTGTAGCAGGCGGAGTGTTTACACATGAGGATGTCATGCACTGCATGGAGCTTGGAGCCGACGGAGTGCAGGTGGCGAGCCGTTTTGTGGCGACAGAGGAGTGTGACGCATCTGATGCCTATAAGCATGCTTATCTGAACGCGAATGAGTCTGATGTGCAGATTATACAAAGCCCGGTCGGAATGCCGGGGCGTGCTGTCAGAAATGAGTTTATCAGGGGATTGGAAAAGGAAAAAGCAGCATATCACAAAGTGCTACAATTGTCTTGAGAAATGTAACCCTGCAACAGTGCCATACTGTATTACGAAGGCACTGATTGCAGCGGTTAAAGGAGATATGCAAAACGGTCTGGTATTCTGCGGTGCCAATGTGGGCCGCATAAACCGAATGACTACGGTCCACGAGCTTATGAGTGAGCTTGTGGGAGCATAGGCAGTACATCCTCACAGTAGCAGCGAAGCACTTCACCTACACTCCATGCCTGCGCATAGCAGCCACGGCCGGTGTGAGGTGGCATCGCCGTCAAATATCTCGCATATTGAGCCGATACAGTTGTTGAGCAGATGCTCCCTTACAGGGTCAAGCAGCTTGTCAGCACATAAAGCGGTCGCCTTCATGCGGCCGTTTACCTTTACATAGGCACTGATAAAACCACCGAGCAGAAAGCCCCAGGCTGTTCCCTGATGATAGGCGTGGTCGCGCTTTGAGAGAGAGCCGATGTAAATCGGATGGTAATCCTTGTGGTCAGGATCGAGCGAACGCAGTCCGCAGCCTACGTACAGCTTATCCATTACCGTATCCACAATTGCTTTTTCACGCTCCCTGTCAAGCATGGTAAATGGCAGGCTTACGGCATAAATCTGGTTTGGACGGATTGTATCGTCATCCTCGTCAACCACATCATACAGGCAGCCTGTGTTTTCATTCCAGAAGCGCTTGTTGAAGGAAGTCTTTACGAGAGAAGCAAGCTGTCTGTAGCTGTCATCGTTATCGCCAAACTTAGCCTGAAGCATATCCATGGTGCACAGTGCGTTGTACCAAAGTGCATTTATCTCGACAGGCTTGCCGTGACGAGGCGTAGCAACCCAGTCACCGACACGCACATCCATCCATGTGACCTGGTCGAGTCCGCTTCCGGCATGAATGAGCCCGTCCGTGTCCATATATATGGAAAAATCAGTGCCTTTTTTATAAGTAGATATGATATTCTTTAAGCATGGATAAATATCCTTCTTTATAAATTCATAGGCATCGGGAGTGGCCACATATTCAAGATATTTGTAGACAGCATAAAAATACCACAGTGATGCGTCTACAGTATTGTAGAGAGGTTCAAGTCCGCTGTCCGGGAACATATTCGGGATGAGCCCGTCCTTACAGTACTTGGCAAAGGTCAGTAGTATATCGTGGGCTTTTTCAAAACGGCCGGTGCAAAGTGTCAGGCCGGTGTATGAAATCATAGTGTCACGGCCCCAGTCTGTAAACCAAGGAAGTCCGGCGAGCACAGTGTCATAGCCTGTTGACTGTCTGTGTGCGATGAACTGGTTTGCAGCCACAGTAAGCTTCACGGCAAAGTCATCAGTGAAGCCGCTTCTTTTAATCAGCTCATCGGTGTAGTCAAGCTGCGCACGTAGTATTTCAAAAGCACTTTCGTTATCAGAAACAAGGTGTTTGGCGAAGGCTGTGCCTGAGTTGTCATTACAGGCTTCAAGCGGTACGATATCGCACATTACAGAAAAATGCATTGAAGCAGAGGCAGGAATATCCACGCTCACGTCATATGGGCAAAATGCACAGTCGAGGCCGGGCACTTCATTGTCCACCTCGGTCTGAGCCTCAAGGTCACAGATATACTTGTAGTCTCTTTCAATAAGCTCTCCGCCTGAAAAAGCAATGCGGATACAGTGGTCATCCTGAGCTTTTGGAATGAGGGTAAAGCCATGCTCCTGCTTTTTGACCTCGAATTTTAATGAATCGACGGTGGAACTTTCAGAGTGCTCACGGAAGTTCATAAGAGGCGTGATCAAAAGCTTAGCCGCTTCGCCTTTGTTTTGAACCTCATATGCCACGGCAGCGAGATTTTTTCCCTGTGCCAGTGCGATGTGTTTTTTTATGGTGATATCACCGGCCTCATATGTAAAGCATATGGTTCCATCGTATGTGAACTCTCTTATATATTGGATGCCGTCTGTGTGGCATCCGCCCTTGAACTGGTCACTTGAGAGGTCGTAGGTGTGGCTGTCTGTGACTATTTTTTCGTTTGTCTTTGAGAAGCAGACGTATCTTTGCACAGGAGCATGAAGGCTTGCAATCAGATAGCCCTGATGCGTACGGTTTATCGCACCGGTGACTGAACCACCGGCATATCCGCCAAGGCCGTTGGTTAAAGCCCACTCCCTTCTTATGTTGTTTTTGAAATCATTTTGCAGTTTTAAGTTAAATTGCATCTTAACCCTCCGAAATTTCACTAAATTTTTATAATATTTTAACCTATAAACATGAAAAAATCTATACGAAACGGTAAAAATCTGTTATCATTATAAAGATATATATTTTCAATATGCAAAGGAGAATTATAATGGAAGTATTTACATTGATTGCGCGTAAAAAAAATGTGGCGCTGGTATTTGTTTCGTACCTGCTTGTAGCTCTTGCTGCGATAAGTCTTCTGACTATCTGCATCGGATTTGCACCGGGTATTTTATTTGCAGTAGTATTTGGACTTATTGCATATCTTATGATAATGGCACAGAACACCGAGTTTGAATATTCATATTTTGACGGAGAGCTGCGATTTGCCAAAATTAAAAACAAGAGCCGCAGAAAGCGCCTTGGAATATACAGCATGGAGTCTGTAGCAGCAATTGCACCGGCAGGTGACAGAAGTGTATACAATTACGAGAATGGAAATGAGATCAAGAAAATAGACTATACCTCAGGTCAGAAGGATGTACCTTATTATGATATCGTCATCAAATCGCCTGATGAGAACGTACTTATAAAGGCGGAGCTTGATGACAAGTTCCTCACAGAGGTTGAGAAAAAATACAGGTCAAAGGTTAAAAGAAGAGAGGAGTAATTACTCCTCTCCTTCCAAATGGTACATTTTGGATTTTGTTTTGCCGGCATCGTATCCGGTTGAGTATCCTTTGTTGCCGTTTAACAGTCTCAGACATTTGGGACAAAGAGTGCCGAAGGTAACAGGTGCACCGCACCGCTGGCAGTGAAGACCGGCTATAGTGGAGGCTGATTCAGACTGCTTGTACTCGATGCGTCCGTCCTTTATCCAGCTCTTTACCTGTCTAAGCGGTATCTTAAAATGTTCTGCAACCTCGTATTCATTTACGTCGTGGGTACGGATAAATTCCTTTACCTCGCGGAATAATGCCAGATCAAGGCATCGTGGGCAGAGATTCTCTTTATAGTCATGTGGCAGAGGCCTTTTACAGTTTTCACATACTTTTGTGTTGTTGTTAAAAAGACTTTTAGGATTATCCATAGGTGCCTCCTTAAGCTTGTTTTATTCATTATATCATAACAGATTTTATAAAGAAAGTAGGGACTTTTATAATGTCAATTGCAGTTTTCGATTCAGGAGTCGGCGGAATAAGCGTCTTAAAGAGCCTGGTTGAAGTGATGCCTAACGAAGATTTTATATATTACGGTGATTCAGCAAATGCGCCTTATGGTACCAAAACACTTGAGCAGGTGCGAGCTTTGACCTGTGAGCATGCAAAGGAGCTGATTTTAAATCAGCATGCAAAGGGGCTTGTTGTCGCGTGCAATACAGCCACCAGCGCGGCAGTGCGTATATTAAGAGAACAATATCCCGATGTTCCTATCGTAGGGATAGAGCCTGCAGTCAAGCCTGCGATGCTTTTTATGGAAAATCCGAGAGTGCTTGTGATGGCTACACCTATGACTATCAGGGAGGAAAAACTTAAAAAGCTTATGGACAGATACAGACACTTGGGTGAGATTATTCCATTGCCTTGTCCTGGGCTTATGAATTTCGTTGAGAGAGGTGACTTGTACGGTGATGATGTGAGACAGTATCTCGAGGAACTTTTGTATTCATATTCGCATGGTGAGATAGATGAGGTAGATGCGGTTGTGCTGGGATGCACACATTATCCGTTTGTCAGAAAAATGATACAGGAGGTGCTTGGAGATAGGGTGCGTGTGTTCGATGGAGGAAACGGTACAGCGCGTGAGATGAAAAGACGTCTCGCAGAAAAAGGTCTGCTGACAGACAGCACTGCTGCAGGTATTGTGGATTTTCAAAACAGCCTGACCGGACAGAGCCATGAGGATAAAATACAGCTCTGTAAGGCACTTTTACAAAAAAATTTAGTTGTTATTTACAAAATATTACAAATCTAAAAAGTATAAAATAATCACGACCTTTTTTAATAAAATATTTCTAAAATGTACATTGTTAGGACATAATTACCACATATACTTATATCTGTAAGAGGAACAAAACCTTTTACATTATTCCCTTTTTATTAATAAACATTTTCATAACTAAACTCCTCGAGAAAGGATCGCGTTGTTACCGCGTGTAACATCGCGGTCCTTTCTCACGTTTTGCATGCAGGCTGCGGAGCCGCAGCCTTACTGTTTTAGTTATGCACAACGCTTCCACATATATCGTTCAGCACACACATGTCACAGTGCGGTGTGGTTCGTGCAGTGCATACGGCGCGTCCATGATCAACCAGCCTGTGGCAGAAGTCATTGCTCTCCTCGGGTGGGATGATTTTCCAAAGCTCCATCTCCACTTTTTTCGGGTCCTTTATTCCATCTACAAGTCCTATACGGTTGCAAAGGCGTATGCAGTGTGTGTCGGTGACGATGGCAGGCTTGCCGTACACATCACCCATAATCAGGTTGGCACTCTTTCTGCCGACTCCCGGCAGCTTCAGCAGGTCGGTCATATTGTCAGGCACAAGACAGCCAAAATCATCGCGAAGCATTCTCATGCAGGCACTTATATCACGTGCCTTACTCTTTCCCAGGCCGCATGGACGTACAATTTCTTCTATGTCGGAAACATCAGCATCGGCGAGAGCCTCGATGGAAGGATATTTTTTGAACAAATCCACCACGACTACATTTACGCGGGCATCAGTGCACTGGGCTGCGAGCCTGACTGATACGAGGAGCTTCCAGGCCTCGTCGTACTCAAGAGTGCAATCGGTGCGGGGATATGCGGTTTTTAGTCTTTTTATTACTTCAATGGCTAATTTTTCTTTTGTCATAGGAGCCTCCTTATTCTTTATTTCATAACTATTCAATCGCAAAACCGCTAATTTGTTCCGTTTTGCTGAACAAACGTCCAGACGTTTATCCTCATATATACTAAAACCTGCTGTAACGCATCATTGTTTCAGTGGTTCTGAATAGTTACTTTATTTTATAGTATACAAAAATGCACAGAGATTGTAAAATGTAATTATGCGAAACGGATTACGTGATAGGAGCAGTATGAAACTGGAAAATATGAATAACGCATATGCAAATAAAAAATGTACAAATAACATATATATAAACAACAGATATGCAATAGAAGTGACTAGGAAAAGAATAAAAAACATGTATCTTCGTGTGAAGGACACGGATGGCACACTATCAGTGAGTGCTCCTTATGGCATGAGTGATACAGAAATCAGGAAATTTGTGGAGAGCAAATCAGACTGGATTGAGCAAACCATGCAGGAAATGCTTGTCGCAAGACAGCTTAAGGAACAGGAGCCGGTTATGGCACCCTTCATGGAAAGGGAGATGCGTCTGCAACTTAAGATGCAGCTGCAGAGGCTTATCGACAAATGGGAGCCTGTTATGGGAGTTAAGTCAGCCGGCTTTACGATAAAGAAGATGAAGACAAGGTGGGGATCATGCAACGTTAAGTCACATCATCTGAATTTCAACCTTCTGCTGGCTAAGGTGCCGTCGGAGTGCGCAGAGTATGTGGTGGTTCACGAGCTTATACATCTGCTTGAGCCAAGCCATAATGCCAGGTTCTGGTCGCTGATGGAATATTATCTGCCGGAAAGCAAAAAGCTGCGTAAACAACTAGCTGGCTTTTCTGCGCAGGATATGATATGATATTGTTAAAGACTCACTTAGAAAGGAAGCTTCAAATGGAATTTTGGGATATATACGATAAGGATAAAACCGACAGGCCGTACAATGAAAAAAAACGACTGGATACTTAAGGATGGAGAGTATCATCTTTCAGTGCTTGGCGTGATTCACAGACCTGATGGCAGGTTCCTTATCACACAGCGTGTCATGACAAAGGCATGGGCACCGGGCTGGTGGGAGGTTTCAGGAGGAGCCGCACAGGCAGGTGAGAGCTCATTTACCGCAGTCTGCAGAGAGGTGAAAGAAGAGGTGGGCCTTGATGTATCACAGTGTCCGGGAGGGCTTGCCTATACCTATCACAGAGAGAATCCGGGCGAGGGTGACAACTATTTCGTGGATGTTTACCGCTTTGAGCTTGATTTCAAGGAGTCTGACGTACAGATTCAGACAGAGGAGGCACTTGGGTTTAAAATTGCCACACTCGATGAAATAAAAGAGCTTGCTGCGCAGGGAGGTGTTCCTGCACTATGACAGCATAAAGCAGGTATTTGAAAATTAATTGCTATGATTATGATAATAAGATAACATAGAATTATAAGATTACATAGAATTATAAGGAGCAGATTATGGCATTACCAAAGGATCCGGTTATGCTGCTTAGCTTTGTAAACACACAGCTTCGGGACAATTATTCAGGATTGAAGGAGCTTACGGCAGCATATGATATTGATGAGAAAGAGCTTTGCGACAAGCTTGCACAGATTGATTACAAATATGACGAGACTGTCAATCAGTTTAAGTAGATTTTCAGCATACATATTAAAAGTGATGGAAGGATAAGATAATGGAGACATGCTGCGATTTTTGTGCATACAATGAATATGATGAGGATGATGAGGAGTATTATTGCTCGGTAAATATGGACGAGGATGATATGGCGAGATTTGTCCAGAGCAGCTATAAGCGCTGTCCGTTTTACCGCTCAGGCGATGAATACAGGGTTGTCCGTCACCAGATGTGAAGCATTATAACAAAATATAATAAATATAATTAAAAAATAAATTGCATTAATCAATTTAAGGCTGTATAATAAGTTGGTTATTTTAAAAATTAAGAATTTACAAATATACAAAGCATATTGATAAGGAGGAAAATTATGCCTGTAAAATACGTGTTCGTCACCGGTGGAGTTGTTTCCGGTCTTGGAAAAGGAATTACCGCAGCGTCTCTTGGACGTCTTTTAAAAGCTCGTGGATACAAGGTGACAATGCAGAAGTTCGATCCATACATTAATATTGATCCGGGTACCATGAACCCTATTCAGCACGGAGAGGTGTTTGTAACAGACGATGGAGCTGAGACAGATCTTGACCTGGGACACTATGAGCGTTTTATTGATGAGAGCCTGACAAAGAACTCAAACGTCACCACAGGAAAGGTATACTGGTCAGTATTACAGAAGGAACGTCGTGGTGACTACGGCGGAGGAACAGTACAGGTTATCCCTCATATCACCAATGAGATAAAGAGCAGATTCTACAGGGATTTCACATCTGAGGATACCACAATCGCAATCATCGAGGTGGGTGGTACAGTCGGCGATATCGAGAGTCAGCCGTTCCTCGAGGCAATCAGACAGTTCCAGCATGAGGTGGGACACGACAATGCCATCCTGTGCCATGTGACACTGATTCCATACATCAAGGCGTCAGGAGAGCTCAAGACAAAGCCTACACAGGCTAGCGTAAAGGAGCTTCAGGGCATGGGAATCCAGCCGGATATCATTGTATGCCGTTCAGAGCATGAGCTTGATCAGAAGCTTAAGGACAAGATTGCGCTGTTTTGTAATGTACCGAATTCACACGTATTACAGAACCTTGATGTGGAGTATCTCTATGAGGCACCACTTGCCATGGAGCAGGAGAATCTTGCAAAGGTTGCATGCGAGTGCTTGAATCTCGACTGTCCTGAGCCGGATCTTGCAGACTGGAAGCAGATGGTTGAGGATCTCCGTCATCCTGATAAAGAGGTCAAGATCGCACTTGTCGGAAAATATACAGCACTTCACGATGCATACATTTCAGTTGTTGAGGCACTGAAGCATGGCGGTATCCTGAGCATACTACAGTTGATATAAAGTGGGTTGACTCAGAGGAGCTTAATGATGACAATGCAGCAGAGGTATTCAAGGGTATTCAGGGAATTATCGTTCCGGGAGGCTTTGGAGACCGTGGTGTTGAGGGCATGATTGCAGCAGCTAAGTATGCCAGGGAAAACAATATCCCATATCTGGGACTCTGCCTTGGAATGCAGGTGGCAATCATCGAGTATGCGCGCCACGTATGTATGTTCCATGATGCACACAGTATAGAGCTTGATCCAAACACTACTCATCCGGTTATCGCACTTATGCCTGACCAGAACGGAATAGAGGATATCGGAGGTACACTTAGACTTGGTTCTTATCCATGTGTACTCGACAAGACATCAAAGGCATACCAGGTATATGGCACAGAGAATATAAGCGAGCGTCATCGTCACCGTTATGAGGTCAACAATGACTACAGAACAGCTCTCACAGAGCATGGCATGAAGCTTTGCGGTACATCACCGGATGGCAGAATCGTGGAGATGATTGAGATTCCGGAGCATCCGTGGTTTATTGCTACACAGGCACATCCTGAGCTTAAGTCACGTCCGAACCGTCCACATCCGCTTTTCCATGGCTTCATAGAGGCGGCAAACAAGGTGAACAGATAATTTTTCGTTATATTTAATACAATATTTAGAAAGTGCGGTTGATTTTGACCGCACTTTTTCTTATAATAAAGTGAAGCTTCACACTTTATATATTGTGAGGAGACGGTTTCATATACAATATATTCCTTGGAAAATAAGAAGTCTGTAATGATATTTTTCGGGGATAGGGTTTCATGGGAATGACTATAAAAATTACAGGTCAAAATTGCCTTGAAGCTTGTAATAAATAAGAAAAGAACGGAGAAAATATGGATAATCAGGGACCTAATAACTATAATTACAACAATGGCCCGGGCAATAATGGGTCCGGTGGAAACGGAAATAACGGTGGTAACAGACCTGGTGGAAACGGTGGCAGAAACAACCGTGGCGGACAGGGTATCATGGCATTTATCCTGCTGACACTCGTGGCATTGTTTGTGTATGCACTTATATCAAACAGCATATCGCATGCCAGCACACAGGAAAAGTCATACAGTGATTTCATAAAACAGCTCGACAAGGGTAATGTCAAGAGTGTGGAGTTTGATTCCTACGAGATAGACTACAAGCTTGTGGATGACGGACACAAGGATTATGACATCACATATTACACAGGCCGTGTGGCTGATGATGAGCTTGTGCCGACACTCAAAAAAGCAAAGACCTCAGAGGGCAAGTCTATTGAGATAAAGGCAGCGATACCTGATAATACATCTACATGGATTTTTAATATATTAAGCTTTATAGTTCCGCTTATTTTACTGTGGGTGCTTTTAGCATTTGTTTCAAAGAAGATGGGCGGCAGCATGGGGATGGGAGTCGGCAAATCGACTGCCAAGGTATATGTGGAGAAGTCCACAGGCGTCAACTTCAAGGATGTTGCGGGACAGGATGAAGCCAAGGAATCTCTCCAGGAGGTTGTTGATTTCCTTCACAATCCTAAGAGATATACAGATATCGGAGCAAAGCTTCCTAAGGGAGCGCTTCTCGTGGGACCTCCGGGAACAGGTAAGACACTCCTTGCCAAGGCAGTAGCAGGAGAGGCAGGAGTACCGTTTTTCTCACTTGCAGGTTCAGACTTTGTGGAGATGTTTGTCGGAGTCGGAGCTTCGAGAGTGCGTGATTTGTTCAAGGAAGCACAAAAAATGGCACCATGTATCATCTTTATCGATGAGATAGATGCAATAGGAAAGAGCCGTGACAGCAGATACGGCGGTGGCAATGATGAGCGTGAGCAGACACTAAACCAGCTCCTTGCAGAGATGGATGGCTTTGATACATCAAAGGGATTACTTATATTAGCAGCAACTAACCGCCCTGAGGTGCTCGATAAGGCGCTTCTTCGTCCGGGACGTTTTGACAGAAGAATCATAGTTGATAAGCCTGACTTAAAGGGACGTCTGGAGACCTTAAAGGTACACTCAAAGGATGTCAAGATGGATGAGTCGGTAGACCTTGATGCACTGGCACTTGCAACAGCAGGACTTGTGGGCTCAGATCTTGCCAACATGATTAATGAGGCTGCCATCAATGCAGTCAAAAACGGCAGACAGCTTGTAAACCAGGCAGACCTCTTTGAAGCCTTCGAGCTTGTAGCCGTCGGCGGCAAGGAAAAGAAGGACCGTGTCATGAGTGATAAAGAGAGAAAAATCGTCTCATACCATGAGGTTGGACATGCACTTGTATCAGCCCTGCAGAAAAATACAGAGCCTGTGCAGAAAATCACAATCGTACCACGTACCATGGGAGCACTCGGATATACACTCCAGACACCTGAAGAGGAGAAATACCTTGAGACAAAGGATGAACTTCTCGCCAAAATCACAACATATATGGCAGGTCGTGCAGCAGAGGTGCTGGTATTTAACTCAGTCACAAGCGGAGCCGCAAATGATATAGAAAATGCCACAAAGATAGCCCGTGCCATGGTAACAATGTACGGAATGTCAGATAAATTCGGCATGATGTGCCTTGCAACAGTACAAAACCAGTATTTAGAGGGCGGAGCAGGATTAATCTGCGGAGAGAATACAGCATCGCAGATAGATGATGAGGTGCTCTCAATCATCAACAGCAGCTACGCAGAGGCCATGAAGCTCCTCGATGAAAACAGAGAAATCCTCGACAGTATATCAGATTATCTCTACCAGAAGGAAACAATCACAGGTAAGGAATTCATGAAGATGTTCCGCGACATGAAGGGACTCCCGGATCCGGACGAGGAGAACAAAGAGCAGGAGGCCACACAGAATGATGATGCACAGAAAGATGTGACATCGGCAACAGATCCACTCCTTAGTAACGCCACAGACCAGCCTGCAGATACAAATGAATCTTCCGAATATATAGCGCCGGATGATACATCAAATAATTAGTGCCTTATAGGGCAATTTTCGCGCAGCGAAAGAGCGTAAAAAAGAGTGCAGTAGAAAAGAGTTTCGCACACATAAACTGAAAAAAGCCGGAGGGTACACAGTGTGTTCAGAAGGAAAATATGAACTGCCGCGGGCTTCCAGACAAGAGAAAGGGACGAAAAAGCCTTGCAAACAAAGAAAACCAAACGGAGAGAAACCCCGCGGCTGACTTCATATTTTCCTGAGGAATACACTGTGTGCCATGCCGGCAACCACACAACCTGAAGGTGCGAAACTCCACAACAACCCAAAGAGAGCGAATATGGAAAAAACATTTGATATCAAAGAAGAATTAAAAAAACTCCCGGATGCCCCGGGAGTTTATATTATGCATGACAAGGATGATGTAATCATATATATCGGCAAAGCCAAAAGCCTGACGAAGCGAGTACATCAGTACTTTCAGGCGAGCCACAATGAGGGCATCAAGAAAAAACAGATGGTAGAGCATATAGATCATTTTGAGTATATAGTCACCGACTCTGAACTTGAGGCCCTTGTTTTGGAGTGCAACCTGATAAAGGAGCATACACCAAAGTACAATACTATGCTTCGTGATGACAAGACATATCCGTACATCAAGGTGACACTGGGAGAGGACTATCCGAGGGTGCTGTTTTCGCGTCAGATGAAAAAGGACAAATCCCGTTACTTTGGTCCGTATACGAGTGCCTCTGCGGTGAAAAGCTCGATAGATCTGATAAACAAAATCTATAAGCTTCGCACCTGCAACCGCAGGCTGCCGCGTGATATAGGAGCAGACCGGCCGTGCCTCAACTATCATATACACCAGTGCAGTGCACCATGCCAGGGGTATGTGACGAAGGAAGAGTATGCCATATCGGTAAAGGGAGCGATAGATTTCTTAAACGGCGACTATGAGCAGACAATAAAGGCTCTTAGCGATAAAATGCTAAAGGCTTCAGAGAGCATGGAGTTTGAGAAGGCGGCTGAATACAGGGATCTGATAAACAGTGTGAAGCAGGTAGCGCAGAAGCAGAAGATAACAAATGCCGACGGCGAGGATAAGGATATCATAGCACTTGCAAATGACGATACTGATGCAGTAGTGCAGGTATTTTTCATAAGAAACGGAAAGCTGATAGGCAGAGACCATTTCCATGTGAGGGTTGGAAGCGAGGAGGCTGCGGATGATGTGCTAAATAACTTTGTGAAGCAGTTTTATTCCGGAACACCTTTTATACCGCGCGAGGTCATGCTGCAGAGCGAGATAGAGGATATGGCTGTTTTGGAGCAGTGGCTCAGCGAAAAGCGAGGCAGGCGGGTGAATATAAAAGTGCCGCAGAAGGGCATGAAGGAAAAGCTTGTTGAGCTTGCCTACAAGAACGCACTCTTAGTGCTCAGCCAGGATAAGGAGCGGATAAAGAGAGAAGAGGGGCGCACAATAGGAGCTGTAAAGGAAATCGAGGGACTTTTGGGCTTACACGGATTAAACCGTATGGAGGCCTATGATATTTCCAATATCAACGGCTTTGAGACCGTCGGCTCCATGATAGTGTATGAGAAGGGCAAGCCTAAAAAGAGCGATTACAGAAAGTTTAAGCTTCGCACAGTTACGGGACCTGATGATTATGCGTCAATGCACGAGGTGCTCACACGCCGCTTTACACATGGCATGGAAGAACAGAAGCAGCTTGAAAAAGATGGATTCTCCACAGGAAATAGGCAGCTTTAACCGTTTTCCGGATATTATAATGATGGATGGTGGAAGAGGTCAGGTAAATATATGCCTTCAGGTGCTTTCTGAGCTGGGACTCGACATACCTGTGTGTGGCATGGTGAAGGATGATTTCCACCGCACAAGAGGTCTTTATTACAACAATGTGGAGATACCTATCGACCGCCACGGCGAAGGCTTCAAGCTCATCACGAGAATACAGGATGAGGCACACCGCTTTGCAATAGAGTTTCATAGGTCACTGCGCTCAAAGAGTCAGGTACATTCGGTGCTTGATGATATTGAAGGCATAGGGCCGGCGCGCAGAAAGGCGCTCATGCGCCGTTACCAGTCGCTAGAGAAGATAAAGGAAGCAGATGTCGAAGACCTTATGCAGACAGAGACCATGAACGAGAAAAGCAGCACAGGCAGTGTATGCATTTTTCCACTCTGCCACGTAGATTTTGAAGATAATCTGTGGTATACTAAAAAACAAATATACATCAAGGGGGACCGCGAATGAATGCATTACACTCAGTATCAGTTGCAAAGGTAGCAGAATTGCTCGATCTCAACAATCTCACAAAAGAGATGAACCTAAAGGAGAGGGCGATAGAGTGCTCGGACGTCAACAGACCGGCGCTTCAGCTCTCAGGATATTTTGAGCATTTTGAGGAGAGACGAATACAGATTATCGGAAATGTAGAGTATACTTATATAGAGAAGATGAGCGACAGCGAGAAAAAAGAGCGCTATAGCCGCTTCATGGAGTTTGATATACCATGTATCATCTTCTGCAGAGATTTACAGCCGGATGAGATATTTATGGAAGAGGCCAGAGAGCACGGTATTCCGGTGCTGTCAACAGGCCGCTCCACATCAAGCTTTATGGCTGAGCTCATCTATTGTCTTGGTGAGCAGCTCGCACCATGCATAACAGTGCACGGCGTGCTGGTAGATGTATACGGTGAGGGAGTTATGATCACAGGTGAGAGCGGTATAGGAAAGAGTGAGGCCGCACTCGAGCTCATCAGACGAGGCCATCGTCTTGTGACGGATGATGTGGTGGAAATCAGAAAGATCAACGAGCATACGCTCATGGGCACATCGCCTGAGATTACCAGACACTTTATAGAGCTTCGAGGCATCGGAATCATCGATGTCAAAACACTTTACGGAGTAGAGTGTGTAAAGGAAAAACAGCAGATAGATCTCGTAATCAAGCTCGAGGACTGGAAAAAGGAGGCAGATTACGACAGACTCGGCCTCGAGGAAGAATATGCCGAGTATCTCGGCAACAAGGTAGTGTGTCATTCACTGCCAATCAGACCGGGACGTAATCTGGCGGTCATCGTAGAGACAGCAGCAGTCAATCACAGACAAAAGAAGATGGGCTACAATGCAGCTCAGGAGCTGTATCGCCGCGTCCAGGCAAATCTTACAAAAAATTCGGAGGTATAATAAATCATGGCAATAGAAAAGAAAAACGCCTGGGAGAAGTATCCCCAGGGACCTGAAAGAGAAAAATTATTTGCATTTGCAGAGGATTACAGAAGGTTTATATCCGGCTGCAAGACAGAGCGCGAGTGCACGGCAGCAGTTTATGCTGACGCCACAGGACACGGCTTTGTGGACCTTGATGAGCTCATAGAGACAGGAAAGAGCGTAAAGGCAGGAGATAAGATAATAGCAAACAATATGGGAAAGGGACTGGCGCTGTTTATCGTGGGCAGTAAGCCTCTTGAGAAGGGTATGAATATCCTTGGAGCTCATATTGATTCACCTAGAATGGACTTAAAGCAGGTGCCTTTATACGAGGACACAGACATGGCACTTTTCGAGACACACATTATTATGGCGGCATCAAGAAATATCAGTGGGTTACACTGCCGCTTGCACTTCACGGAGTCATCTGCAAAAAGGATGGCAGCACAGTGACAGTCAATATCGGAGACAAGCCAAATGATCCTGTAGTGGGTGTGAGCGATCTGCTTATTCATCTGTCAGGCGAGCAGATGGGCAAGAAGGCTTCAGAGGTCATAAAGGGCGAGAGCCTTGATGTGCTCATTGGAAGCATACCGGGACCAGAAAAGGACGATGACGACAAGGATATTAAGGAGAGAGTAAAGGCCAATATCCTCACAATACTTTCACAGGAGTACGGTGTGGACGAGGATGATTTCCTTTCAGCAGAGATAGAGGTGGTACCTGCCGGAGAGGCAAGAGACTACGGACTTGACAGAAGTATGATCATGGGTTACGGCCACGACGACAGAGTGTGCGCATATCCTTCATACAGAGCTATGCTTGAAATAGAGGGCACACCGGAATATACAAGTGTATGCCTGCTTGTGGACAAAGAGGAAATCGGCTCAGTGGGAGCCAGCGGCATGCAGTCACGCTTTTTTGAAAACTGTGTGGCAGAGGTGATGAACCTGGCAGGAGACTATAGCGAGCTTGCAGTCAGACGTGCACTGAAAAACTCAAAGGTACTCTCATCAGACGTATCAGCAGCCTTTGACCCGAACTATCCATCGGTTATGGAAAAGAAGAACTCGGCATACTTCGGAAAGGGCCTTGTGTTCAACAAATATACAGGCGCCAGAGGCAAATCAGGCTCAAACGATGCCAACGCAGAGTATGTTGCAAGGCTTAGAAATATCATGGATACAGCAGATGTTTCATTCCAGACAGCGGAGCTTGGAAAGGTAGACGAGGGAGGCGGCGGAACAATCGCATATATCCTCGCAAACTATGACATGAATGTTATTGACAGCGGTGTGCCGGTGCTCAACATGCATGCGCCATGGGAAATCATCAGCAAGGTCGATTTATATGAGGCATTCAGAGGCTACATTGCATTTTTGAAGGAAGCATAGGCTAAAGGAATATAAGATGAATCAGACATTTGTAAAAAGTGTAACAGAACAATTGCCGCAGCTTGGTCTCCTGCAGGATGAGCCGATGAAAAAACACACGACATTCCGCATAGGAGGCCCGGCAGATTACTATGCAGAGCCTGATATGAGCCGGATTTCAAAGCTTATAGAGATGGCTAAGGCATGTGATATGCCGGTTACAGTGATAGGAAACGGAAGCAATCTGCTGGTAGGAGATAAGGGCATCAGAGGCCTTGTAATTGGTATTGGAAAAGGCCTGTCCGAAATCGATGTGACAGAAGCTGTGGCGCAGCAAAGCACAGCGCAGGATCTTCACAGCACAAGACAACGGTCATATCATCACAGCGGGCGCCGGGGCTATCCTTGCAGCAGTGGCGGCAAAGGCAGCGGAGGCATCGCTTTCAGGTCTTGAGTTTGCATCGGGCATCCCGGGAAGTGTTGGCGGAGCGGTAGTCATGAACGCAGGAGCCTACGGCGGAGAGATAAAGGATGTCCTAATCGATGCCACAGTGCTCACAGCAGAGGGCGAGCTAAAGACTGTCACAAGGGATGAGCTTGACTTATCCTACAGGCACAGCATAGTCCCGGAAAAGGGCTATATAGTGCTGTCAGCCAGATTCAGACTCACACCAAAGCCTAAGGATGAGATAAAGTTATATATGGCAGAGCTTCGCGCAAAGAGAGTGGAGAAGCAGCCGCTTGAGTACCCAAGTGCAGGCAGTACCTTTAAGAGACCGGAGGGCTATTTTGCAGGGAAGCTTATCATGGATGCAGGCCTTCGAGGTTACAGCGTGGGAGATGCACAGGTGTCGGAGAAGCACTGCGGCTTTGTAGTCAATAAGGGCGAAGCCACTGCAGCGGATGTCCTGACACTCATAAAAGACGTGCAGGAAACAGTTTCAAAGCAGTTTGGAGTAAAGCTCGAACCGGAAGTTAAGATGATTGGAGAATTCTAGTGAAATTTGTAATAGTGACGGGCATGTCAGGTGCCGGAAAAAGCACAGCAATGAAAATGATGGAGGATATGGGATATTTCTGTATAGACAATCTGCCTATACAGCTATTAGATAAGCTCATAGACTTTTCAAACACCTTTCACAGTGATGTGTCCAAGGTGGCAGTCGGCATAGATGTGCGAAACGGCTCAGGAATTGATGAGATTCCACAGACGCTCGAGCAGCTAAGGCAGAAAAATTTTCCGTATGAGATACTTTTCCTCGATGCTGAGGATGAGGTGCTTGTAAAGCGATACAAGGAGACGAGGCGAAACCATCCTCTCGCAGGCAGTGAGCGCATCAATAAGGGCATCGTGCTTGAGAGGGAAAAGCTGCAGTATTTAAAGGACAATGCTGACTATATCATAGACACAAGCCAGCTTCTCACAAGGGAGCTTAAAATTGAGCTTGAAAAGATATTTGTGCAGAATGAGGATTACAAAAATCTGTTTATCACGATACTGTCCTTCGGCTTCAAGTATGGCATACCGTCAGACTCTGATATAGTCATGGATGTGAGGTTTCTGCCAAATCCCTACTATGTGGACGGACTACGCGCGAAAACCGGCAATGATAAGGAGATACAGGACTATGTCATGCAGTTTCCGGAGGCAAATGAGTTTATCGACAAGCTTGATGATATGATAAAGTTTCTCATTCCAAACTATATCTCTGAGGGTAAAAACCAGCTTGTTATATCTATAGGCTGCACCGGAGGCAAGCACCGCTCGGTAACGCTTGCAAACGAGCTGTACAAGAGGCTTAGCGGCTGTAATGACTATGGACTTAAGATAGAGCATCGCGACATAGGAAAGGATGCATTGAGAGGTAAATAACATGTCATTTTCCAGTGATGTAAAGGAAGAGCTGGCAAAGCAGGTATCAAAGGGCAGGCACTGTCAGCTCGCTGAGCTTGCAGGCATCATAGAGCTTTCGGGCCGTATCAATGAAAAAACAAAGGGACTTGAGCTCGACACCGAAAACCTGCTGCTTTTAAATAAATATGCCACACTTATGAAGCGCGCCTTTGGCACAGATACCACAAAGGCGCTGGATGAGCAGGATACCGGAAAAATACTTGCAGCGCTTAAAATCACGGCACAGCCTGTCAACAGACAGACCGCAGACGGACTGCTTCTTATGCAGACATGCTGCAAGAGAGCCTTTATCAGGGGAGCCTTCATGGCAGCAGGCTCGATAAGCGACCCCAACAAAGCGTACCATTTTGAGATAGTGTGTCATACGAAAGAGCAGGCAAAGCAGCTTCAGGAGCTCTTGTGCGGCTTTGATACGGATGCCAAGATAGTAGAGCGCAAGGGGCACTATGTAGTGTACATAAAGGAGGGCGCCCACATCGTGGACAGTCTCAACATCATGGAGGCGTATGTGTCACTCATGAAGCTGGAAAATGTGCGCATATTAAAGGAAATGCGCAACAGTGTAAACCGTAAAGTAAACTGCGAAACCGCAAACATCAGCAAGACTGTGAATGCGGCAGTAAAGCAGATAGAGGATATCAGACTGATACAGAAAATGAGAGGACTCGATGATTTACCGGCGCAGCTTCGGGAGATGGCGCTGCTTCGGCTTGAATATCCGGATGCACCGCTAAAGGAGCTCGGAGGATATCTGGATCCGCCAATGGGCAAATCGGGAGTCAACCACAGGCTTAGAAAATTATCGGCGATTGCGGAGGAACTGAGATAGATGAAGAAAAAGCTTTTATTTGTATTTAATCCCAAATCAGGCAAGGGCTCATAAAGGAGCACCTGGTAAATATCGTGGACATCATGACAAAGGCCGGATACAAAATCACCATTTATCCTACACAGTGTCAGGGAGATGCCATAAAAAAGGTCAGGAAAAATGCTAAGAGAAGTATGACCTTGTAGTGTGCAGCGGCGGAGACGGCACACTCGACGAGGTAGTGACCGGCATGGAGCAAAGCGAGGTAAATGTACCGATAGGATACATCCCTGCGGGCAGCACCAATGACTTTGCAAACTCTCTCGGCATACCAAAAAATATGGAGGAGGCCGCAAGAGTTGCCGTAAACGGCACTCCATTCCCGTGTGATGTGGGAGGCTTCAACGGAGATACCTTCGTATATGTCGCAGCCTTTGGCCTTTTTACAGAGGTATCCTACCAGACCTCGCAGCAGATGAAAAATATACTGGGACATGCCGCATATATTTTAGAGGGTGCAAAGCACCTGATGGATATCACCTCGTACAGGATGAAGGTGAGCCATGACGGTGAGATAATAGAGGATGAGTTTATATATGGAATGGTGACCAACTCCCTTTCGGTAGGAGGCTTCAAGGGCATATCAGGTCCTGACGTACTGCTTGATGACGGTCTTTTTGAGGTGACACTCATCAAGAATCCAAAAAACCCAATCGAGCTCAACAAGATACTTGCGGGACTGGCAAACCGTGAAAATGACAATGAGCTCATCTACTCCTTCAAGACCAGTGAGCTGCATGTGGAGAGTGAGGAGGAGGTACCGTGGACACTCGACGGAGAGTTTGGCGGCAGCCACACGGATCTGACCATCACTAATCTGAACAAACAGATTACCATTATGTGCTGATAAATACAAAATCGGACATAAAATAGTAATAGTACACAATTTTTTGTCTGATTGTGTTAAAAATTTAACTTTATTTTTATAAGGTTATGTAATATAATAACATTAGCTTTTAATTAACAGGAGGAAAAAATATGTTAGTATCTGCAACAGAAATGCTTAAGAAAGCAAAAGAAGGACATTACGCAGTAGGTCAGTTCAACATCAACAACCTTGAGTGGACAAAATCAGTACTTTTAACAGCAGAGGAGCTTAAGAGCCCTGTAATCCTTGGTGTATCTGAGGGTGCCGGAAAGTACATGACAGGCTTCGGTACAGTAGCAGCAATGGTTAAGGCTATGCATGACGAGCTCGGTATCACAGTACCTGTAGCACTTCACCTTGATCACGGCACATACGAAGGATGCTACAAGTGCATCAAGGCCGGCTTCACATCAATCATGTTCGACGGATCTCATTATCCAATCGATGAGAACGTTGCAAAGACAAAAGAGTTAGTAGCAGTTGCTCATGCAATGGGCATGTCTATCGAGGCTGAAGTTGGTTCAATCGGTGGCGAGGAAGACGGAGTTGTTGGAATGGGCGAGTGCGCTGATCCTGACGAGTGCAAGAGAGTTGCTGATCTTGGCGTAGATATGCTTGCAGCAGGAATCGGAAACATCCACGGAAAATATCCTGCAAACTGGCAGGGACTCAGCTTTGAGACTCTTGACGCTATCCAGCAGAAGACTGGTGTTATGCCATTAGTACTTCACGGTGGTACAGGAATCCCAGCTGACATGATCAAGAAAGCAATCGACCTTGGAGGTATCTAAGATCAACGTTAACACAGAGTGCCAGCTTTCATTCGCAGATGCAACACGTAAATACATCGAGGCCGGAAAGGATCTTGAGGGCAAGGGATTTGACCCTCGTAAGCTTCTAGCTCCTGGTGCTGAGGCTATCAAGGCAACAGTTAAGGAGAAGATGGAGCTTTTCGGATCAGTTGGAAAGGCTGAATAATATTATTGCAATTTAGTATTTTTGCACATACTGCTTTACAAAATATTTATATCTTGTAGTAAAATTTTATAAAACTTAACTTTTTTAACATAAACGCTTGATTTTTGATACTCAAAGGAGTATCTTAATTTCAGAAATAATGTTAAGCGAAATGAACGAGGGCGTTCCACCATAGATGGAGTGCCCTCTTTTTTAATAAACTAAGAAGTCCGGCATAAAACAAGAATATTCGAGTTTATATGTTGTGCAGCTGTTTAAACATTATTTGAAAATAACAATTCACTCAAGGGGATTGATGAACAGAAAGGATGTAAGATATGAGCGAACAGGAATATTTCAACGTAGCAGACATCTTTGGAGAGAACGTATTTAACGATGCAGTTATGCAGGAGCGTCTTCCAAAGAAGGTTTACAAGAAGCTCCATGAGGTTATGGACGAAGGAAAGGAGCTTGATCTCGAGACTGCTGATGTTATCGCACACGAGATGAAGGAATGGGCCATTGAGAAGGGTGCAACACACTATACACATTGGTTCCAGCCACTTACAGGCGTTACTGCTGAGAAGCATGATTCATTTATCACTTCTCCAATGCCAAACGGAAAAGTACTTATGAGCTTTTCAGGAAAAGAGTTAATAAAGGGTGAGCCGGATGCTTCATCTTTCCCATCAGGTGGTCTTCGTGCTACATTTGAGGCAAGAGGATATACAGCCTGGGATTGTACATCACCTGCATTTGTAAGACAGGATGCAGCAGGCGCAACACTTTGCATTCCAACAGCCTTCTGTTCATACACAGGCGAGGCTCTTGATCAGAAGACACCTCTTCTTAGATCAATGGAAGCAATCAATGATCAGGCACTGAGACTTCTTAGATTATTCGGAAATACAACATCAAAGAAGGTTACACCTTCTGTCGGACCTGAGCAGGAGTACTTCATTGTAGACCGTGAGAAGTATTTACAGAGAAAGGATCTCATCTTCACAGGACGTACACTTTTCGGAGCTATGCCTCCAAAGGGACAGGAGATGGATGATCATTATTTCGGAGCTATCCGCGAGAGAATCGCAGCTTACATGAGAGATGTAAACAAGGAGCTCTGGAAGCTTGGTGTTTCAGCCAAGACACAGCACAACGAGGTAGCACCTGCACAGCACGAGCTTGCACCTATCTATGCTGAGTGCAACGTAGCTGTTGACCACAACCAGCTCATCATGGAGACACTTAAGAAGGTGGCAGGCCGTCACGGACTCCAGTGCTTACTTCATGAGAAGCCATTCGCAGGAGTTAACGGTTCAGGAAAGCATGACAACTGGTCAATCACAACAGATGATGGTATCAACATGCTTGAGCCTGGCAAGACACCACATGACAATGTACAGTTCTTACTTGTACTCACATGTATGTTAAAGGCAATCGACGAGCATGCAGCACTTCTTCGTGCGGCAGCAGCAGATGTAGGAAATGATCACAGACTTGGAGCTAACGAGGCACCACCTGCAATCCTTTCTATCTACCTTGGAGACCAGCTCGGAGACGTATTGAACCAGCTTATCGCAACAGGTACAGCTACACACAGCTTAAAGGGTGAGAAGCTTGAGACAGGTGTTAAGACAATTCCTGATTTCATGAAGGATGCTACAGACCGTAACCGTACATCACCATTCGCATTCACAGGAAATAAGTTCGAGTTCCGTATGGTTGGTTCACAGGATTCTGTTGCACAGGCCAACATCGTGCTCAACACAATCGTTGCTGAGGCATTCTCAGACGCTTGTGATATACTTGAGAAGGCAGACAACTTTGACCTCGCTGTACATGATCTCATCAAGGATTACGCAGTAGAGCACCAGAGAATCGTATTCAACGGAAACGGATACTCAGATGAGTGGGTAGCTGAGGCAGAGAGACGTGGACTTCCAAACATCAAGTCTATGGTAGATGCAATTCCTGCATACGTTGCTCCTGAGTCAGTTGCAGCATTCGAGAAGTTCGGTGTATTTACAAAGACAGAGCTTGAGAGCCGTGCCGAGATCGAGTATGAGACATATGCAAAGACTATTAATATAGAAGCAAAGGCTATGATTGATATTGCCGGAAAGCAGATTATTCCTGCAGTTATCAAGTATATTACATCACTTGCACAGTCAGTTAACTCAGTTAAGAGTGCAGTTGCTGATGCAGATGTATCTGTTCAGTCAGAGCTTCTTACAGAGAGCTCAGCTCTTCTCTCAGATGCACAGGTTGCACTTGCAAAGCTTAAGGATGAGACAGCAAAGGCCGGTGCTATGGAAGAGGGCAGAGAGCAGGCTGTTTACTACAGAGATGTTGTAAAGACTGCTATGGATGCTCTTCGTACTCCGGTTGATGAGCTTGAGATGATTGTCGACAAAGAGATGTGGCCAATGCCATCATACGGCGATTTAATTTTCGAGGTTTAATCCTTGTAGTTTAAGGCCCAAAGCTTACGGAAAGCTGTTTAGAGCGGCATATATGATTTAATTTAACATAATAATAAAATGGAGACATTTTGCTGAACCACGAAGCTGTGGAAATTGGTGAAGTGTCTCTATTTTTTTATAAATTTTATTTTCGATAAAATGAAAAAATGAAAGAAGAAACAGGAAAGAGAGGACATTACTATGACAGAAGAGATTAGTGGAGTAATTTTCGGAGTCTGGTTCATTATTGGAGCAGCATTGGTATTCTGGATGCAGGCAGGTTTTGCTATGGTAGAAGCAGGTTTTACCAGAGCAAAGAATACCGGTAACATCCTTATGAAAAACCTCATGGATTTCTGTATTGGTACAGTTGTATTCATACTGATTGGTTTTTCACTTTTATTAGGTGAAGATGTTCTCGGTTTCATCGGTAAACCGGGATTTGACATCTTTACATCTTACAAAGATTTTGACTGGTCAAACTTTGTATTCAACCTGGTTTTCTGTGCGACAACAGCAACTATTGTATCAGGAGCTATGGCTGAGAGAACAAAATTTATTTCCTACTGTGTTTATTCAGGAGTTATTTCAGCACTTATTTACCCAATCGAGGCTCACTGGATCTGGGGCGGTGGCTGGCTTTCACAGATTGGCTTCCATGATTTCGCAGGTTCATGTGCCATCCACATGGTTGGTGGTATCAGTGCTCTTGTAGGAGCTGCAATTCTTGGACCTCGTATCGGAAAGTTTACAAAGGATAAAAACGGAAAGATTACAAAAGTAAACGCTATTCCGGGACATAACATCACAATCGGTGCACTCGGTGTATTCATTCTCTGGCTTGGCTGGTATGGATTCAACGGTGCAGCAGCAAAATCAGTAGAGCAGCTTGGTTCTATTTTTGTAACAACAACAATCGCACCTGCACTTGCAACAGTAGTATGTATGATTTTCACATGGCTCAAATATGGCAAGCCTGATGTGTCAATGTGTCTGAATGCTTCACTTGCAGGACTTGTAGCTATCACAGCAGGCTGTGATGTAACAGATGCACTTGGTGCTATCATTATCGGTTCCGTAGCAGGACTTCTCGTCTGCTTCGGTGTATGGTTCCTTGACAATGTACTTCGTGTTGATGACCCTGTAGGTGCTGTCGCAGTACATATGATGAATGGTATCTGGGGAACAATCGCTGTTGGTCTTTTTGCCACAAACAGTGTTCCGGGATATTCAATCGCTGATTCAAAGGGCAACGAGCTCGTAGGACTCTTCTACGGCGGTGGATTTAAGCTTTTAGGACTCCAGCTCACAGGATTTATTTCTGTTGCAGCATGGACAGTAGTTACTATTACAATCGTATTCCTTGTTATCAAGGCTACACTGGGACTTAGAGTTTCAGAGGAAGAGGAAATCATCGGACTTGACCCAACAGAGCATGGTCTTCCATCAGCATACGCAGGATTTGCTATCATGGATGTATCAGGTGATGTTATGGATGTCAATGAAAATACAGACCTTGGTTCTTCTGAGTATGCAACAGCTTCTCAGGCAAAGAAGGATGCAGCAGTGCCTGTTGTAAATGCAACAACACCGGCTTCAGCAAGCGGTATCCACAAGGTTGTTATTATTTCAAAGCTTACAAAGTACGACAAGCTTCGTAAGGCTATGAATGACTTAGGTGTAACAGGAATGACAGTGACACAGGTTATGGGCTGTGGTATCCAGAAGGGTGCCGGCGAGAAATACCGTGGAGCTGAGCTTGATGCGACATTACTTCCAAAGGTTAAGGTTGAGGTAATCGTTGGCAAGATTCCGGTAGAAAAGGTTATTGAGACTGCTAAGAAGACTCTCTACACCGGACATATCGGAGATGGTAAGATCTTCGTTTACGACGTGGCACAGGTTGTCAAGGTTCGTACAGGCGAGGAAGGAATTGAGGCATTACAGGATGTAGAGTAATGCAAATTATTATCTAATCCCCTTAGCATATATACATCAACAAAAACCCCCGAGGATATGATCCTTGGGGGTTTTGCTTTAGATAATTAAGTTGTGAATCGTAATGGTTAACGATGAGTGTTACCGGTCACTGTTACCGGATGAACCGGAGCTGCCAGTATCAGTACCACCTGAACCGGAACCACCAGAACTAGCACCTGAGCCAGCACCGGTACCAGTTTCAGCCCCACCTGTCTGTGCTCCAGCCGCAGTGCCATCAGTACTGCCCGGTGTAGTACCGGAATTGGTAGGATCCGTGGTGGTTGGTGAGCTGTTAATCAGCGATGTTGCATCATGTAATGTACATACGGTATTCATGAACGTATCATCTGCCATGAATTCATATTCAGGGCTGCCTGATACAGCGCCTGTTATAAATACCTTTGATGTTTTATTCGGACAATATGGACCGGCAATGGCTCCCGAATCGGCACAAATCTCAAGTGCAACATGATGGTCGCAGCTGTCTGTCGGCACAGTGTCCGTATCAAAATATTCGGTTGTCAGCATTGATCCACGAGGATCATTGTCACATGTTCCCTCTAAAGGAACAAGCCCTGATTTGCTGCATACCGTGGTATTTGTTATACCATCCGGCTGTACAAAGTCTTTGGTTTCTAGTCCTTCATGGATTCTGCTCATGGCATTCCTCCATATATTCTTAGGGTAGGATGTGAGCTTGCCGGACTGTTTTGAGTTGTCATCATAGCCGCCCCATACGACACATGTGTAGTATGGTGTGTAGCCTGCCCACAGGCAGTCGCGGTTGCTGGTTGTGGTACCGGATTTACCCGCCTGGGCTATCTGGCTGTCAAAGCGCGCCAGCTTTCCGGTTCCCTGTGTCAGAACATCTTTCATGGCATCTGTAAGAAGCCATGCCGTAGTATCCTTGATTACAGTACGTGTGTCCTGTGTAGTGGTCTTGTCAAGTAATACATTGCCATCGTGGTCAAGAACCTGAGTGTAGAACTTTGGCTCTAAGTATACTCCGCCGTTGGCTATAGTAGCATATGCACCTGTGAGCTCAAGGTTTGTGACACCCTTTGTCAGTCCGCCGAGCGCCAGTGACAGGTTTTTGTCGGAATCGGTGAGAGTTGAAATACCGAAATCCTCCGCATATTTGTAACCGAGATCAACCCCGATATCCTGTAAGGTTTTGACTGTTACAATATTGATGGACTTTGTTATTGCCCATCGGATGGAGGTAAAGCCTCCGAAAGATTTGTCATAGTTGTTAAAGGTTTTTGAACCTACTGTAAACGGTGCATCATCCTGCACGGATGCAAGTGTTTTGCCGCCTGCATCGAGAGCAGCAGCATAGCAGCCGATTATCTTGAAGGTAGAGCCGGGCTGTCTGCATGTATCTGTAGCTCTGTTCCATGTTCTGTTGCCGGATTTGTCACCGCGACCGCCTACCAGTGCCTTTACTTCACCGGTGCTCTGGTCGATGACTGTCATGGCAACCTGTGGCTCCAGCGTGATATTGACAGCTTCAGAACCCTCCACAATTGAATCGCCCTCCTCAAGTACATCCTGCTCGTACTGTGCAATAGCTGCATTGCATTCATCAGGGCTTGAGTAGTTGATGCCGAAATCATCATTGTTGTTTTTCTTCTTATAAAAAGAGAGCATGGTCTGGTTCGTGTAGGTCTTGTACGAACCGTCTGCCTTTTTTACTTCGAAGGAAAGCTGGAACGAATACTTTGCGTCGGACGGATAGTTGGATGGATTGTTTGCCTCCTCGTCGCATATAGTCTGCATAGTAAGGTCCTGGGTCGATTTGATAGTCAGTCCGCCCTTGTAAATCAGCTTGTAGGCTTCTGTCTCAGAGTAACCGGCGGCTGTGAGATCATCGAACACGTTGTCGATGAGCGCATCAATAAAGTATGTGTTCACAGAGCCTGAGCCTGTGGTGTTGTACTCAGCAATTCTTGAGTAGACATCATCGGACATGGCCTCATCATATTGCGCCTTGGTGATATAGCCCTGATCCTTCATGTTATTTAACACCTTTTCGCGTCTCTTGGCATTTTTGTCAGGGTGAGTGATAGGGTTATAGCCGGATGGATTCTGAGTGATACCTGCGATGACAGATGCTTCGGAAAGCGTGAGCTCTGAGACATCCTTGTTAAAGTACTTCTTGGATGCGGCCTGCACACCGAGGGTATTTGCCCCCAGATTGACCGAATTCATGTAGTTTTCAAGAATCCAGTCCTTGTCTTTTACCTGCTTTTCAAGCTCAAGGGCAAGGTACTGCTCCTGAATCTTTCTCTGAAGCTTTTCTACAAAGGAAGTTTCGCTTGTCCAGCTGGTCAGTACGTTGTTCTTGATGAGCTGCTGTGTTATTGTGCTGGCTCCCTCGCTGAATCTGCCCTTTGACAGACCGGAGATAAAGGCTCTTCCGATACCATGCAGGTCGATGCCGTTGTGGTCGTAAAAGCGTTCATCCTCGATTGCAACAAAAGCATGCTGCAAATCCAGGGGAATCTCATCGATGGTGACATACTGCCTGTTTGCCCCCTGACCTACGAGTGTGGCGGTTTCTTCTCCGTTTGCCGCCAGAACGGTAGTTGAGTAGCCGGTAGGAGTGACATCGATCTTTGATATGTCAGGTGCGGAATCAATGATTCCCTTCATGACACCGATTCCTGAACTGATGCCGGCTGCGCCTGCTACAATTACTACAACCAGAAGAATCTTTAGAACAATGAGCTTGACCTTATTTTTGACCTTAGAGCTCTTATTGTCATATTTCCGGAGCAGCTGCATTGTAGCTTTTTTGCCGTAATTCATATATAGGCCTCCTTGTCATTATAAAGATTTGTAATCTTGTTTGTATATACTGTGATTAGAAAATAAACAGTATACATTATTATATCAAATATAGCATTTAAATGCAATTTACAGATTGGTTTTCATATTATATAATACATGTAACAATTACAGTTCAATAAAGTGTCTTTAAGATGCATGAGTGTAATCAGGCAATATCAGGATGGAAAGAATATCATATGTCAGAGAATACTATAAGCCTGTACGTGTACAAGGGCGGACAGGGTGAGATAACAGAGAAGAAAATCGAGGTTTATAGCAACCGTAAGGCCGGTAGAGTCGATAAGCTTCATCAATGAGAAAAAGAAATACTGGGATGCAAGGCACAACTGCATATAGGAAAGAGACAGGAGCTGACCAGATGCTCGGATGACGGGGAGCCTGCAGGCACCGCAGGCCGTCCTATGCTTGATGTGCTCCTTAAGGAAAATATCCACAATGCCGCTATTGTAGTAACGAGATACTTCGGTGGGGTGCTGCTTGGCACAGGCGGACTGGTGCGTGCGTATCAGCAAGCCACAAAGGCGGGGCTTTCGGCAAGTGAGATAATAGAGAAGAAGGATGGTGCAGTACTGTTTATCAGGACGGACTATACCGGAATCGGAAGACTTCAGTATCTGTTTGCACAGGAGAAGATTACGGTGATGGACACAGCGTATGAGGCGGATGTGCTCGTGAAAGCTGTTATCCCGGAAAATGATAAAAAACGCATAGAGAAAACAATCATAGAGCAGACAAACGGCACGGCAAAGCTTGAGTGGGGCGATGAGGTGACATTTGCTGAATATGATGGCGAGGTATTGCTGTTTAAAAATTAGCCGGTGCTCACATTTTAGCAGGACAAGCAGAATTTATATTCAATTACACAATTAAAATAAAAAAATGCTTGACACTATATAATCACATGTGTATAATATCATTTGTTGAGACAACACATTGGCCCATCGCCAAATGGTAAGGCAACGGACTCTGACTCCGTCATTTCAAGGTTCGAATCCTTGTGGGCCAGCTAAAGAGAACTTCGATAGAAGTTCTCTTTTTTTCTTGTGTAATAATGCGATTTGTTATAAAATAAAAACGTATATGACTTAAACAGTTATAGAAGGATGGTGTAATATGAACAAGAATTTTTTGAGAATTATTAATCTTATAGAAGAACTCGGCTCTGAAAAAAAGACACCAATTACTATACAGCAATACCAGGATATCATTAATAAAAGCTCAAATCTTTGGATGTCCAATGGTGTGGATGAAGCGTTTAGATTTATCAGAAGTTACTTCAATTTTATAGACTAGAGGAATTAGATATGGCTTTTTCATTTGACAGCAGAATACGTTACAGCGAGGTGGATTCGTCATGCAGACTGAGCCTTACGGGGCTTACCAATTATTTTCAGGACTGTAGTGTGTTTCACTCACAGTCACATGATGTGGGAATCAGATTTCTTGCTGACAATCATATAGCATGGGTGCTTTCATCATGGCAGATATGCATAAACAGGCTTCCACTGCTTAATGAACAGGTAAAGATATCCACATGGGCATATGGTATGAAGGCGTTTTACGGTTACAGAAATTTCACACTTGAAGATGCAGGCGGCAGCACACTGGCATATGCCAATTCTGTCTGGGTACTTGTTGATACACGAACCGGCAGACCGGTGAAGGTGCCTCAGGAGTTTGCGGATACATACGGTCTTGAGCCACAGCTTGAGATGGAGTGTGCAAAGCGCAAGCTTCATATTCCTGATGATATGGAGAAAAAGGGTGAGATTGTGGTTCCTCAGTTTTTTATAGACAGCAACCATCATATGAACAATGAGAAGTATGTTATGCTGGCGCAGCAGCTTCTGCCGAATGATTTTGAGATATCTGAGCTTCGTGTGGAGTACAGAAAAGAAGCAAAGCTTGGTGATACAGTTATATCATACGTGAAGTACACATCAAAGAGTGTGACAGTGGTGCTTGCGGATACGGATAAAAAACCGTATTCGGTGGTGGAGTTTTTGAGTAAGCCGGTACCGGGAAAATAATTATAATTCCATTATTTAACAACGATACAGTTTTGATACAGAAAGGACGGAAAAACATGAGATTAGGAGAATATCAGGAGCTTGTATGTGTAAAGAAGGTTGATTTTGGCATATATCTGTCAACATCTTCGGCTTCGGAGGAAAGGGTACTGCTTCCGGCAAAGCAGATTCCGGATGGAGTAAAGCAGGGGGATAAGCTTAAGGTCTTTGTATACAAGGACTCTAACGACAGACTTATTGCTACGACAAACGAGCCAAAGCTGACACTTGGAGGTTTATCAGTGCTTACTGTCAAGGAGGTGACTAAAATAGGGGCGTTCCTTGACTGGGGGCTTGAAAAGGACCTGTTTCTTCCTTACAAGGAGATGGTCAGAAAGGTCAGCGCCGGAGATGAGATACTTGTTACATTATACATAGATAAAAGCCAGAGGCTTTGCGCTACCACAAAGGGTATTTACCATATGCTGAGCACCGATTCGCCATACAAAAAGGACGATATGGTTTCAGGCCGAGTGTATGATTTTAGCGACAATTTCGGTACATTTATCGCTGTGGATGACAAATATTCAGCCAAGATACCGGTTTTTGAGAATGCCGCTTATCTGAAGCTTGGAGATGTGATAGAGGCAAAGGTCACTGATGTCAAGGCGGATGGCAAGCTGGACCTGACAATGAGGGAAAAGGCATATATTCAGATGGATTCCGACGCTGAAAAGCTCCTTGAACTGCTTGATTCATACGCAGGGGTGCTTCCGTTTTCGGAAAAGGCAAGCCGGAGGTAATCAAGAGAGAAACAGGACTTAGCAAAATGCATTCAAGCGTGCAGTTGGTCATTTTATATAAGGAAAGAAAGATTGATCTCACAGATGGCAAAATCCGTCTTAAGAAATAACAGTTTTTAATAAATTTTAACAGGAAAGAAGGACAATAACATGAAAAACGTTATCAGTACAGACAAGGCACCGGCAGCAATCGGACCATATTCACAGGCTATCGAGGTAAATGGTATGGTATATACTTCGGAGTGATACCGGTAGTTCCGGAGACCGGTGAGATTCTGAGGGCTACAGGCACAGGCTAAGCAGGCATTTACAAATCTGTCACATCTGCTTGAGGCAGCAGGAACAAGCATGGACAATGTGGTAAAGACTACAGTTTTCATCAAGGAGATGAATGACTTCGGTGCAATAAATGAGGTATATGCCACATTTTTTAACGGAGCATACCCTGCAAGAAGCTGTGTTGAGGTTGCAAGGCTTCCAAAGGATGTAATGCTTGAGGTTGAGGCTATTGCTGTAAAATAAAATTATTACATAAGTATTTCATGCGACATAAGTCCTATTCGTTGGAAAAAGTCAAGATTTTCTTAAGAATTCACTCTAAGAAAACGTTGACATATATATGTTGCTTTGTTATAATGACAAAGTAATATTTGTAACAAATTCGTAATAACTGTTACAAATTCATACAACGGAGGGTAAAATGAAAGTAAATTATGTGAAACTCACAGCCGGGGTACTTACAGGTTTTATGGCTCTGTCCTCAGTGCCATATGCAGTATATGCGGCTGGACCTACTGCAGGAGTAGCTAGTTATACATCAGATATTGTTAGTACATCAAACACTCTTACAGCCGGTGTTACATCTATGTTGACAGATGTAATGTTAAAAGGTGATGAGACATCAGAGACTGCAACAGATGTTGCGACAACAGATGCTGAGCCGGTTAAATCAGCATATGCTGATACAGCAGTTGCACAGGTTAGCGACAGCGTTAATATACGTGCGAGTGCAGATGAAAACAGCGAGTCTCTTGGAAAGCTCTATAACAATGGAATTGGAACAGTACTTGAGACAACCGATAACGGATGGTACAAAATCCAGTCCGGTTCAGTAACAGGATATGTAAAAGGCGATTATGTTGTAGTTGGTGACGATGCACTTGTACAGAGCGCAGGACGTCGCGTGGCAACAGTCAATACTGAGACACTCAAGGTCAGAACAACAGCATCTACTGATGCAGAAGTACTTGGTCTCGTGTCCGGAGAGGATGATCTCACAGTTGTGGATGAGTCAACAGCTGGATGGGTAGGTGTATCTACAGCAGACGGTACCGGATATGTATCTACAGATTATGTGACACTCGATACAGAGTTCACTTATGCTGAGTCTAAGGAAGAGGAAGCAGCAAGACTTGCCAAGGAAGAGGCAGAGCGTAAGGCGGCTGAGGAAGCAGCCAGAAAGGCTGAAGAGAAAGCTAGAAAGGCTGAGGAAGCAAAAGCAGCCAAGGCAGCAGCAAAGAAGTCATCTAAGTCTTCAAGCAAATCATCAAGCAGTTCTTCATCAGAGAAGAGCTATAGCGCACCAAGTGGTTCAAACGGACAGGCTGTTGTTAATTATGCATCACAGTTCGTTGGCAATCCTTATGTTTACGGTGGCTCAAGTCTTACAAACGGAACAGATTGTTCAGGATTTGTAATGTCAGTTTATGCACAGTTTGGCATCAGCTTACCACACAGCTCATCAGCAATGAGAAGCGTTGGATACGGTGTGAGCACAAGCGATATGCAGCCTGGAGATATCATCTGCTATAGCGGACATGTTGCTATCTACTGTGGTGGAAACACTATTGTACATGCAAGCAACCCATCAGACGGTATCAAATATACATCACCGGCTAACTACAAATCAATCATTGCAGTTAGAAGAATTTTCTAATAAATTCATGCCGGATAGGTAAATACGAATCTATAAAGACCTTCATCTCATCGAGATGGAGGTCTTTTTTACATAGAGAAACTTTATTTTTGTTTATGATATTTGAAATAAGTGGCCTGTATGATATACATATATGTTTAAAAACGGGACTAATTTAAACAGAATGGAAAACAGGGCTGTCAAGCGTAATTTTTATTACATATATCAAAATAGCAACATGCACAAAAAAGTGGATATGCTAAACCCGGTAAATTCGGATTGGGGATAAATGTGGATAACTATCAACAAAAGTAAACCTCAAAGTGCCCTTAAAAATGAGTTATGCACGGAGTTATGCACATTATCCACATTTTTGAATGTGAGCAAAAGAACAACTGTTTTGTAAAGTTCTGATAAAGTTGCACTAAATTAGTAATATTTCGGAAATAATATTGACATTTTAATTGTAAATAATAGTATTAAAATACTTTATAATTGTCGGACAACTTGAAAAGTGTTGATTATGTAAGTTAATTTTGTTATACTTCAAATTATGATTAAAAAGATAGATATTGCAGGGCTACAACTTGATAACTATACAGTACGCGAGATGATCATGAGAGTCGACAGGCGTATTTCAGAGAAGATACTCACTACAATAGAGGAAGTGAATATGGATACGCTGGCATTGGCGGAGTTTGATGAAGAGGTGAAGCAGTCACTGGAGGCATGCGATTATACTGTCATTGCGGATGAAGGCATACTAAGGGCGGTATCGGCAGATACCTTTTGCAGCGCCGGCATGAGATAGAAGATCATGACTTCTTTTATGAGCTTTTTTTAAGAGGCTTGAGAGAAATGATAAAAAAATCTTTGTGATTGCAGAGTCGCAGAAAGCTGTTGATGAGGCTGAGGAATTTCTGCTTGGATTATTTGACAGAGCGCGAATATCCGGAAAGGGTGTTCTTGATGACTCACCGGGATGCAGCGAAAACCTTGTCAATGAAATTAACATCGTTTCACCTGATGTGATTGCATCATTTCTTCCGTCTCCGGCACAGGAGAAGTTCCTTTTACACAACAGGGAAAAGCTGTTGATGAACCTCTGGTACGGAATCGGAAATAATAAGTTCATGGGGAAAAAGCATGGATTTATTGGAAAAATAAGAAAAATGCTTGATGTGAAGCGCCTTACGCATCTTATCAACACCTATGAACATAGACAAAACAGTTCGATATAGTTAATTCTTATAACAATAGAAGAAAAAATAAGAGGAAATGTGTAAAAATTGTACATTTACCTCTTTATTTTTTTGTGCGAATGTATTAAAATAATAGCAAGTATTTATGCAATTAGTTATAAAGTGACTGTGAGGGCAATGCACAGTTACAAAAAGGGGAGAAGGAGAACGATTTATGATTTCCAATCAGATACTTCAAAATACAATTGATGGCCTTAAAGGAATTACGAGAACCGATCTTTGTGTGTTAGATGTTGAGGGCAAGATTCTTGCAGCTACATTTCCGAACGCAGAGGCGTTTATAGAGCCGGCACAGGCCTTTGTTGCATCACCGGCAGACAGTCAGGTGATCAATGGATGCCAGTTTTCAAAGTCTTTGATGATCACCAGCTGGAATATGTGCTTTTAGCGTATGGTGACAGCGAGGATGTCTACATATGATAGGCAAGATTGCGAGCTTCCAGATTCAGAATCTTCTGGTTGCATACAAGGAGAGATTTGACAAGGATAATTTTATAAAGAATCTGCTTTTGGATAATCTCCTTCTGGTTGATATATACAATCGCGCGAAGAAGCTTCACATTGATATTGAAGTGCGACGTGTAGTATTTATTGTTGAGACAAACAGGGAGAAGGACGGCAACGAGCTTGAGAAGATCAGAAGTCTTTTCGGCGGTAAATCAAAGGATTTTGTTACAGCTGTTGACGAGAAGAATATAATAGTAGTGAAGGAGCTGGCAGAAAACGAGACCTATGATGATCTCAGAAAGACAGCCGAGGTGATTTTGAATCTGTTCAGATCCGAAGCGGATGGGGTACATATTGCATATGGTACTGTTATCAATGAGTTGAAAGAGGTGTCGCGCTCATATAAGGAGGCCAGGATGGCTCTCGATGTCGGAAAAATCTTTTTCGAGGAGAGGAATATTATAGCATATTCCCAGCTTGGAATAGGCCGTCTGATATATCAGCTCCCGATTCCTCTATGCAAGATGTTTATCAAAGAGATATTCGATGGCAAATCCCCTGACGATTTTGATGAAGAAATATTATCTACTATAAATAAGTTCTTTGAGAATAGCCTGAATGTATCTGAGACTTCAAGACAGCTCTACATTCACAGAAATACTCTTGTATATAGATTGGACAAGCTTCAGAAAAGTACAGGGCTCGACCTTAGAGTGTTCGAGGATGCCATCACATTTAAGATTGCCCTTATGGTAGTCAAATATATGAAATATATGGAATCAATGGACTATTAAGGAGAAAGTAATGATTAAACTTGAACATGTCAGTAAGGCATATTCTGCAGGTATACCTGCTCTCAATGATGTCAATCTGGAGATTGATGATGGAGAGTTTGTTTTCGTATGCGGAGATAGCGGATCCGGCAAATCCACTTTGATTAAGCTTCTTTTAAAGGAGCTTGATCCTACAGACGGAACGATTACTGTTGACGGAAGGAATCTGACGCGCATTCGCCACAAGCAGGTTCCTAAATACAGAAGAAATGTTGGAGTCGTTTTCCAGGACTTCAGATTATTAAAGGATAGAAATGTTTATGAAAATGTAGCTTTTGCACTCAAGGTTATCGGTGCATCCACAGCTGTTATTAAGAAAAAGGTGCCACAGATGCTTTCTATGGTAGGGCTTGCTGCAAAGTACAAGTCAAAGCCGAGGGAGCTTTCGGGAGGAGAGCAGCAGAGAGTAGCTATTGCAAGAGCTCTTGTCAATGAGCCGAGCATGCTGCTTGCTGACGAGCCGACGGGTAATCTGGACAATAACAATGCGTGGGAGATTATGAAACTGCTTGAGGAAATCAACGAGAAAGGCACAACTGTTATCGTTGTAACTCACAATCTTGAGATTGTTAAGGTTATGAAAAAACGTGTTATCACTATAAAGAAAGGTCTTGTTGTATCTGACAGCAAGGATGGTGATAGTGATGAGGATTAATACGTTTTTTTATTCAATCAAGCAGGGATTTAAGAATATTTTCAGAAACAAGATGTTTTCACTGGCATCCATAGCGACAATGGCAGCCTGTATTTTTATGTTTGGTCTGTTTTATATAGTTGTGACGAACTTCTCAAGCATGGTTAAGACAGCTGAGGAGGGTGTTGCTGTCACAGTGTTCTTTAATGAGGGCACTACAGAGGATGTAATAAAAGCGGACAAGGCTCAGATAGAAAAGAGGGCTGAGGTTGGCAAGGTGGATTATCAGTCAGCGGCAGATGCATGGAGTGATTACCAGAAGGAGTATTTCAAGGGCTACGATGATGCTGCAGCTTCCTTTGGTGATGATAACCCTCCTCAGTAATTCAGCAAATCTGCAGGTTTATTTGAATGATGTCTCTGCGCAGCAGACTCTTGTCAACTATATCAAGGGTCTGGAGGGCGTCAGAAAGGTAAACCAGTCGCAGGATGTGGCCAATACACTGACCGATTTAAATAAGCTTATCAGCTATGTATCGGGAGGTATCATTCTGATTCTTCTGTGTGTTGCGATTTTCCTTATAAGCAACACAGTTACTACAGGTATTGCGGTCAGACGAGAGGAAATAGCTATCATGAAGCTTATCGGAGCGACGGATTTTCTGGTCAGGTCTCCGTTTGTGGTAGAAGGTATTCTCATTGGACTGATAGGATCAGCGATTCCTCTGGGATTGCTCAGTGTCATGTATGGAAAGATTTGTGCATATATTGCTAATAAGTTTAGTTTTATAGGAAATATGATGACATTTATCCCGACAAAGGAGATTTTCTCTACACTTGTACCGGTAGCGCTTATACTGGGCGTTGGAATTGGCTTTTTGGGAAGCCGATTCACAATTCGGAAACATTTAAGAGTATAATAATAATTATGACGGCCTGGCTCCGATCGGAGACAGGCTGTTTTAAGTTCATATCATAATATAGAGAGGACAGGACTGAAATGGATAATTCAAACAACAACGGCTTAGAATACGATGATAATTCAGATATGAGCGATAAAAAGCCTCATAGAAAGGGATTTAGAAATGGGTTCGGTGTCGGTATTGCTACAGGTATAGTGACCACCATTGTGCTTGGATTGATTGTGCTCTTTGCATACACAATGATTACAGGCAGGAGCGTGCATACCGTTGCAAAAAGCGCAGATGTGCTTGACGACAAGACCGTACAGAAAATCGATGAGCTTGCGAACTACATAGACGAGTACTACTATAAGGATTATGATAAGGATGATTTGGAAAACGGTCTGCTGCATGGTGTGATGGAGGGGCTGAATGATCCTTATTCGGTTTATTATACCGCGGATGAGTATAAGGAACTGCAAATCAGCACGACAGGCACGTATTATGGTATCGGGGCTGCGTTAAAGCAGGATCCGAACACAAAGCAGGTGACAGTTTCGAAGGTATACAGCGGAACACCTTCGGAGGAAGCGGGGCTTAAAAAGGATGATGAAATAGTATCTGTTGACGGCATCGAGGCAACATCCGAGGATCTCACAAAGCTTGTTGCCAAAATCAGAGGTAAGGAGGGCACTAAGGTTACGCTTGAAATCAGGCGTGGCGAGGAGGCTGACCCATTTACTGTTGAGGTGGAGCGTAAAAATGTTGAGCTGCCATCAGTGGACAGCAAGCTGCTTGACAATGGAGTGGGATATATCCAGGTCAGCGAGTTTCAGACAAACACGGCAAGTCAGTTTGAGGATGCACTTGACGGACTTACAAATCAGGGGATGAAGGGCCTTATAGTGGATTTGCGTGCTAACCCGGGAGGACTACTTACCGCAGTGACAGAAATGGTTGACAGACTGCTTCCGGCTGAATCGGTTGGCAAGCTTCCTGCAGGAACTGTCGTGTATACAAAGGATAAAAACGGAAATATCCAGACATTTGGTGATGACGATGGAAAACAGATTGACTGTCCTATCGTAGTGCTTGTCGATGAAAACAGTGCAAGTGCGTCTGAAATTTTTGCGGGAGCCATGAAGGATTACAATGAGGATGGTTATATTGATGCCACACTTGTAGGCAAAAAGACCTTTGGAAAAGGAATTGTACAGACTATCTACAATCTTTCCGATGGTGATGCTGTAAAGATTACCACATCGAAGTACTACACACCAAACGGTCACAATATCCACAAAAAGGGTATCGAGCCTGACGTAGAGGTTGATTATGAATATACAGGAGACACAAATGCGGACTATGACATGCAGTATGATGTACAGCTTCAGAAAGCGATTGAGGTGATGAATGAAAAGCTTAAATAAGATTGCATGCTTTCTCATGCTGTGCTGGATGGTAGTCATCTTTATGTTTTCGGCGGAGCCGGATACCGAGTCGTCTGAGCTCAGCGGCAGCGTCAGCTATCGCATAGTTTCTGTGGTCAATACTATTACCGCAAGCCACTGGGATGAGAAGGAGCTGCTCGATAGGGCAGAGCTTATAGACTATCCGGTTAGAAAATGTGCCCACATGAGTGAGTATGCCATTCTAACATTGCTTGGCTTTTTGACATTTTCGTTCTTGCATGGCAGAAGAAGATTTTTGATTCCGATAGGCGTGACCTTCCTATATGCCTGCACAGATGAATTTCACCAGCTGTTCGTGCCCGGCCGGGCCGGCAGATTCACGGACGTACTGATTGACACCACAGGTGGTATCATTATGCTGCTATTTATTGCGCTTGTTACACATGTGGCGCGTAAGAAGCATACAGCAGGCACTGTGAAATCGAAGGTGTGATGATAAGTAACAAATTTAGTTGCAGTTTTCTTAGTTTAATCGGTATAATAAAGGTATTGACGCTGGCCGAAAAAACATGGCATATAACATACGTTTTTAATATGTGCCATAACCAGCTTCCCGCCCCGTAAACCTGGGTTTACGGCCGGCACATAGCATGTTCCGAAGAAAAATATGAACTGCCACGGGGTTCCGGAAAAAAATATGAATGAAACAAAGTGAAAATAAAAAATCACTATTCGAAAAAAATCCCGTGGCTGACTTCATATTTTTCAGAGGAATATACTATGTGACATCCGCACTCCACAACTTGAATGCGGGAAGCGTCATTAAAGCCACAAAGCGTCTAAAATGCAAAGAAAGAGGTGATTCTGTGGTAGAGTTGGATAATTTCAAGTCCACGCTCCAAGGCTACAAAGCCCCACTACAGGAAGTGAGGGATTCACTTTGACCTGGCTAATAAAGAAGAAAAAATCCAGGAATTAGAGCGAGAAATGGAAGCTCCTGACTTCTGGGATGACCCGGAGAAGTCACAGAGCAAGATGAAAGAGCTTAAGAGTATGAAGGATGATGTAGCTACATACGCAAAGCTCAAGGAACAGTACGAAGATATAGAGACGATGATTGAGATGGGCTATGAGGAGAACGATGAGTCACTTATACCCGAGATACAGCAGATGCTTGATGATTTTGAGAGCACATATGACGGTATCAGAATGAAGACTCTTTTGTCGGGAGAATATGATAAATGCAATGCGATTCTGAGGCTCAATGCAGGTGCAGGTGGTACCGAGTCGTGTGACTGGGCGGCCATGCTGTTTCGTATGTACTCGAAGTGGGCTGATAAAAAGGGCTTTACCCTTGAGGTACTCGATTCGCTTGATGGCGATGAAGCCGGTATCAAGTCCATTACCTTCCAGGTAAACGGAGAGAATGCATATGGGTATCTGAAGTCTGAAAAGGGTGTGCACAGGCTTGTTCGTATTTCGCCGTTTAATGCGGCGGGAAAAAGGCAGACCTCATTCGTATCATGTGATGTCATGCCTGATATTGAGGAGGATCTCGATATTGAGGTGAAGGACGAGGATATCAGAATTGATACCTACCGCTCAAGTGGAGCAGGAGGACAGCATATCAATAAAACTTCGTCTGCTATTCGTATCACACATTTTCCATCAGGGATCGTGGTACAGTGTCAGAATGAGCGTTCACAGCATATGAACAAGGACAAAGCCATGCAGATGTTAAAGGCAAAGCTGTATCTTTTAAAGCAGGAAGAGAATGCTGCAAAGGAGGCGGGCATCAGAGGCGAGGTCAAGGAAATTGGCTGGGGAAGCCAGATACGTTCGTATGTGCTTCAGCCTTACACCATGGTCAAGGATCACAGGACAGATGTGGAGACCGGTAATGCGGATGCAGTGCTCGATGGCAATATAGATATATTTATCAATGGTTATTTGAAGTGGCTTGCAACACGTTCAGAATAAGGAGGCAAATGTGGTTAGTTATAGCTGTGGCGATATTAGCAGTTCTGACAGCTGCCGGAGTGACCGTTTACATTAAAGTCAGACGGTTGTCTGAAAGTCTTCTTGGTACACCTGATGTCACAGAGGGCATCAATCGTATCAGGAGAATGTCTCTACGACTCCCAAGTCGGTTTCAGGCATGACGCGCCTTATGGAGCCACAGATAAAAAGGGATTTTCCGGAGTTTGTCTGGGAACAGTTTAAGAGAATGTCAGAAAGAGTGCTTGTGTCAGCACTTTGTGCAATCACGACTGAGGATATTTACAAGCTGGACCGTGAGGCTTCTGATGAGGTAAGACAGCAGGTGCAGGTGCGTATAGACAGCAATGAAGCAGCTGGCTTTACAGAGCATTTTGACGAGATCAGGGTGCATCAGACTGAAATCTCAAACTATGTGAAAAGAGATGGAAGGTGCGTCATCAGTATACAGAGTGCGGTTGAGTATTTTACTACAAGACTGCCTCGGAAAGCTTATCAGTGGTGATAAAGAGTATAAAAAGCAGACCAGATACAATATGGAGCTTGTATACATACAGGATATAGATATGCTGGATAATGCAGGGATAGGTAGTGCAGTTGGCACTACATGTCCGAATTGCGGTGCTCCGGTCAGAAGTCTTGGAGCAAAGAAATGTGAATATTGTGGCTCATATGTTGAGCCAGTCAATATAAAAGTATGGAAGCTGCAGAGCTTTCATGAAGTTGATTACAACCATATCTAAGGAGGAAGAAAATGGGAATTATTAAGGCAGTAAAACAGGCAATTGGAGGCGGCTTTGCAGATACATGGCAGGAGGTTATTGAGCCGGATAATATAGGCGACCAGACAGTCTATGCCAGGGGTGTGCTGGTAAACAGGGGGCAGAATAAAAAAGGCTCTGACGATATTGTTTCAAACGGCTCTATCATTCATGTATATGACAATCAGTTTATGATACTTGTTGATGGTGGCAAGATTGTGGATTACACAGCTGAGCCGGGCTACTACAAGGTGAGCAATTCATCTATGCCATCACTTTTCAACGGACAGTTTGGGGATTCTTTAAAGGAAACCTTTGACCGTGTGAGATTTGGTGGACAGACACCACAGTCACAGAAGGTTTATTATATCAACCTTCAGGAAATCAAGGGAATCAAGTTTGGTACGAGAAATCCTATAAACTACTATGATACATTTTATAATGCGGAGCTTTTCCTTCGTGCCCATGGTACATATTCTATCAAAATTGTGAATCCGCTTCAGTTTTATGCAGAGGCTATTCCAAAGAATATGGATCATGTGGAGATTACTGATATCAATGAGCAGTATCTGTCAGAGTTTTTAGAGGCATTACAGTCTGCCATCAACCAGATGTCAGCGGATGGTACAAGAATTTCATTCGTCACAAGCAAGGCATCTGAGCTTGGAAGATATATGGCGAAGTGTCTCGATGAAAGCTGGAATCAGATGCGTGGTATGGAGGTACAAAGTGTTGGTATCGCCAGCCTTTCATATGATGAGAAGTCTCAGGAGCTCATTAACACTAGAAACGAGGGCGCAATGCTCTCAGATCCATCTATTGCACAGGGGTATATGGTCAAAAATATGTCAGAGGGTGTCAAGAATGCAGGCAGCAACAGTGGTGGAGCTATGCAGGGCTTCATGGGTGTCGGCATGGGAATGAGCACCATGGGCAATATGATGAATGGTTTTACACAGATGGCACAAAATAACCGGTCAGCCGGAATGAATGCTCCGGGAAATGGTGCAGCAGGAGGAGTGGCTTCAGGTGCCACACAGCAGGAGGATGCGTCAGGCTGGACATGTGAGTGCGGACAGAAAAACACAGGTAAATTCTGTAGTAATTGCGGCAAGCCTATGCCACAGGAGATTACAGAGTGGACATGTGAGTGTGGACAGAAAAATACAGGTAAATTCTGCACAAACTGTGGCAAGCCATTACCTGTAAACACAGAGTGGACATGTGAGTGTGGACAAAAAAATACAGGTAAATTCTGCAGTAATTGTGGAAAACCAAGAGCATAAGATGTTGCAAAGCTGTAATCTTTGTGTTAAAATCTTTGAGTCAAGGACAAATGTCGGTGTGTGACAAACACACACCGGCCATTTTGGAGGTAACTAAATGGCGGAGAAATCAAACTACTTCGTTTTACGGGCAAAGGCTGTACCGGAGGTGCTGCTTAAAGTAGTTGAGGCAAAGAGGCTGCTGGATTCGGGCAAGCTTGAATCTGTGCAGGAGGCAACAGATGCTGTTGGCATAAGCAGAAGCTCCTTTTACAAATATAAGGATGATATTTTTCCTTTTTATGAGGGGCGTAAAGGAAAGACAGTGAATCTTGTCATTCAGATGGATGACGAGCAGGGCATACTTTCCGTTGTGCTTAAGTCGGTAGCCGATGCGAAAGCAAATATTCTTACCATACACCAAAGTGTACCGGTAAATGGCATTGCGTCACTCACGTTATCTGTGGATGTATTTCCCGAGTCGGATGATGTGGATGATATGGCAAAGCAGATTGAGTCCTTAAAGGGCATACATTACGTAAAAATTTTAGCCAGGGAGTAACAAAAAGATGAAGATTGCAGTCATGGGTTACGGCACAATTGGATCAGGTGTCGTAGAAGTATTAGAAATCAACAAAGAAAAAATCGCAAAGAGAGCGGGAGAGCCGATCGAGGTCAAGTATGTGCTTGATTTAAGAGAGTTCCCGGGTACATCTATTGAGAACAAAATAGTTCATGATTATAAGGTTATTGCAGAGGACCCTGAGATCGGTATAGTTGTAGAGACAATGGGAGGCGTTGAGCCTGCATTTACATTCGTAAAGGCAATGCTTGAGGCAGGAAAACAGGTAGCAACATCAAACAAGAACCTTGTTGCTGCAAAGGGCGCTGAGCTCATCAAGATTGCCAGGGATCATGGAGTGAACTTCCAGTTTGAGGCCAGTGTCGGTGGCGGAATCCCTATTATCAGACCTCTCAACAAGTGTCTCACAGCAGATGAGATTGAGGAAATCACAGGTATCTTAAACGGAACAACCAACTACATGCTTACAAAGATGACAGAGGAAGGTGCAGACTTTGATGAGGTATTAAAGGATGCTCAGGATAAGGGCTATGCAGAGAAGGATCCTACAGCCGACATAGAGGGACATGATCCATGCAGAAAGATAGCCATTCTCACATCACTTGTTGCAGGACAGCAGGTGGATTTCGAGGATATCCACTGTGAGGGTATCACAAAGATTACACCTGAGGATATTAAGTACGCAAAGGCAATGCACCGTGCAATCAAGCTTCTGGCTTCAAGCCGCAAGGTAGGTGACAGCTATACCTGTCTCGTTGCACCGTATATGATAGATGATACACATCCGCTCTCAGGAGTAAATGGAGTGTTCAACGGCGTATTTTTACGTGGAAATGTGCTCGGAGATGCTATGTTCTACGGCAGTGGAGCAGGAAAGCTTCCAACAGCAAGTGCTGTAGTGGCAGATGTTGTTGATATGACAAAGCATCAGAACACAAATATTTATATTGACTGGAAGCCTGAGAAGCTCACACTTGTAAGCTATGATGACAGTGTAAACAGCTTCTTTGTGAGAACTGACTCACCAAAGAGCGAGGTTGAGGCTGTATTCGGACATGTAGACTACATTGAGGATGTGGTTGACGGCGAGTATGCATTCACAACAGGCGACATGACAGAGAAGGATTTTGCCGACAAGGCATCAAAGATAAACGTTATCAACAGAATCAGACTATAAAGGACAAAAATATGGTAAAAGGCTTATACACCGCTCACACCTGTATGGTTAATGAGATGAAGCGCATGGATGTTCTTGCGAACAACCTGCCAATTCGATACCTATGGATTTAAAAAGAGGGAACCACCTCGCATTCATTTAAAAATGAACTTGCTATAAAGATAAAGGATACATCAAACTACGGACTGCACAAAAATCTGGGCAGCATGACATACGGAGTGCATCTCGGTGAGACATATACCGACTGGGATGAGGGCAGCTTTAAGGTGACTGACAATCCTACAGACTTGGCTATCGGTGGAAAAGGCTTTTTTGCCATTGCATTTACTGACAAATCCGGTCAGACAAGTGTAAAGTATACCAGAGACGGTGCTTTCAAGGTCAATGCTGACGGTTATCTGGTCACAGCAGACGGAGACCATGTGCTCAATGCGACAGGTGCATTGAGTGGAGATGGCGGTGAGGCAAACTGGGTAAAGGTAGACCCGAATGAGAAGTTTTCGGTAAACTCACTTGGATATATCACACAGAACAATCAGTTAGTTGGCACAATAGGCGTTGTCGATGTGGATAATTATGACTATATTGAAAAATATGGTGAAAATCTCTACAATCTGACGGCCGGGGGATATTATAGCTTGATGCCGAAATAGAACAGGGAGCCTTAGAAACTTCAAATGTCAATGTGGTCAATGAGATGGTCAATATGATTACGATACAGCGTGCATATGAAGCCGGACAGAAGGTTATTACATCTATTGATGAGACATTAGACAAGGCTGTCAACAATGTAGGAAGAGTATAAGGAGATATGCCATATGATGAGGGCGCTTTACACAGCCGCAACAGGTATGCGTGCTGAACAGACAAATGTAGATACAATTGCAAACAATCTTTCCAATGTCAATACGACAGGCTTTAAGGGTCAGAGGACAGAGTTTAAGTCTCTTTTATATCAGACGATACAGACCCGTTCTACATCCGGAAATGGTGATGCAAAGCCGGTAGGAGCGCAAGTGGGGCTTGGTACCCGTGTGGCTGCAACCACATCCACTTATACTCAGGGTCCGCTCAATTCTACGGAGAGGCCTACTGATTTTGCTTTGGAGGGCGATGGCTTTTTTGCAGTGAGAGGTACTGACAATCAGACCTATTACACGAGAAACGGTGCCTTCACATGGAGCCAGTATGGAAACGGACAGACTATACTTACTGATTCACAGGGCAATCCTGTCATGGATACAAACGGTAATATCATAGCTGTGCCGGCAGGTGTGTCTGCTGAGAAGATGAGCTTTGGAGAGGATGGTGCGGTAGGTTATATGACTGCACAGGGCAATTATATTAATCTGAATCAGCGAATTGCTGTGTATCAGTTTAATAACCCGTCAGGTCTTGAAAAGCAGTCAGGAAGCCTGCTTGCAGCAACAGCCAATTCGGGCAATCCGATGCTTGAAGCTGCAAACCCTGCTCTGAAAAGCAGCAAGGTTGTGACAGGATATCTTGAGGGCTCAAATGTACAGGTAGCTGACGAGATGGTTAATCTCATTGTGGCACAGCGTGCCTACGAGCTCAATTCAAAGGCCATCACAACAGCTGATTCGATGCTTGAGACAGCAAATAATTTGAGGAGATAGTAGCATATGGATATAAGCGCAGTATCAACACTTGCAAACTCAAATAATACATCTGCGGTGGCAGACAAGCTTAAGAATAACGTAAAAATCTGTCATCAGACTCTACAGAGGGACGAGCTCAAGAGCAACTTAAAGATTTTGAGTCTTATTTTGTGGAGCAGGTCATAAAGGAAATGAAGGATTCCATGACACTAAAGAGTGATGATGAGGATTCCTCTATGTCGCAGTACAAGGATATGTTCATGGACACTGTCATAGAGCAGATGAGTGATACGATAGTGGAGAAGTCCGGAGAAAACATCACACAGCAGCTTTATGAGCAGATGAAGCGCAATTACAATATATAATAATAATTGATAATAAAAGCCGGTTCGGCATGCTTGCATGTGGTTACCGGCTTTTAGTTCAAACTTAGTAATTGCAGATACGCATGCTCTGGCGTATAATATTAAAAAATAAAACTATTCAGAGTCACAATAAAAAACACAGATACGGAGAAATTCAATTGGAAACCGAAACAGTCACAGGATACGTTGATCATATAATATACAGAAATGCAGAAAACGGGTATACGGTACTTGTTATTGTAGTGAACGAGGAGGAGCTCATGTGTGGGCACTTTTTCGGACATTGCTGAGGGTGAAAATATAGAGGCGCATGGTGAGTATACAGAGCATGCCACCTATGGCAGACAGTTTAAGGTAGTAAGCTTTGAAGAGAAGGAGCCGGAGGATGAGATGGCTATTGAGAGGTATCTGGGCTCAGGAGCCATACATGGTATAGGACTTGCACTCGCAGCACGTATTGTCAGGCGATTCAAGAAGGATACCTTCCGCATCATAGAGGAAGAGCCGGAGAGGCTTGCTGAGGTAAAGGGCATCAGCCAGAGAAAGGCTATGGAGATTGCGGACCAGGTCAATGCAAAAAGAGACTTAAGGGAAGCCATGATTTTTTTGCAGCAGTACGGCATCAATATGAATCTGGCTGTGAAGATATATAATAAGTATGGCGGAGAGATATACAGCGTGCTCAAGGAAAATCCGTACCGCATGGCGGATGATATCGACGGAGTTGGTTTTAAAACTGCAGATGAGATAGCGGCGCGGGTTGGCATCAAGACTGATTCTGATTTTAGAATAAAAAGCGGTATACAGTATGTTTTGCAGCAGGCTGCCATGCACGGACACACATATCTGCCGATGGAGGAACTTACGAGGCGTGCTGTATATCTGCTCGGAGTGGAAAGCTCGCAGGTTGAGGCACATTACATGAATCTGGCCATGGACAGGAAGATTGTCATGCAGCTAAAGGATGATATAACCCAGATTTATGCTAACACCTTTTATTATATGGAGGCAAACACGGCAGCCATGCTAAAGCAGCTTGATGTGACGTATGATGTGCCGGATATCGAGATAGAGGCTGCAATCAGAAATATAGAGAAAAAGACAGAGATGGAGCTCGATGAGCACCAGGTAGAGGCGGTGAAGGAAGCAGTCAGAAATGGCCTTTTAGTCATTACCGGAGGACCCGGAACAGGAAAAACCACCACTATCAATACTATTATCAAGTATTTTGAGCTGGAGGGCATGGATATTTTTCTGGCTGCACCGACAGGCCGTGCGGCAAAACGCATGAGTGAGACAACAGGCTACGAGGCACGCACAATCCACCGTATGCTTGAGTTAAACGGCGGCATGGACACAGGAAGCGCAGCTGGCTTTGAGAGAAATGAAAGGAATCCGCTCGAGACGGATGTAATCATCATAGATGAGATGTCGATGGTTGATATATCACTCATGTACTCATTGCTAAAGGCGGTTGTGGCAGGTACGAGACTCATACTTGTAGGAGATGTGAACCAGCTTCCGAGCGTGGGACCGGGCAGCGTGCTAAAGGATATTATTGATTCAGGTGCATTCCACACGGTAAAGCTTACAAAGATTTTTCGTCAGGCGAGCACGAGCGATATTATAGTAAACGCCCACAAGATAAATAATGGAGAAGAGGTATCGTTAGATAATAAGAGCATGGATTTCTTTTTTCTAAAGAGATATGATGCCGACAAGATAATAAATGTTACATTACAGCTAATAAAGCAGAAGCTTCCTAAGTTTGTAAATGCTACAGAGTATGATATACAGGTGCTTACGCCTATGAGAAAGGGGCTTCTCGGAGTGGAACGTCTAAACGGTATATTGCAGGCGTATATGAATCCGGCAGACAAGAGCAAGCGCGAAAAAGAATACAGGGCACGATTTTCCGCGAGGGCGACAAGGTGATGCAGATAAAGAACAACTATCAGATAGAGTGGGAAATTAGGACAAAATTCGGACTTTGTGTGGATAAGGGCATGGGAATCTTCAATGGAGATACAGGTATCATTGAGGAAATCAACGATTTTGCCGAGACCATGACCATATCCTTTGACGAGGGCAGAAAGGTGGAGTATCCGTTTAAGCTTTTGGAGGAGCTTGAACTTGCATACGCGGTTACTATACACAAGTCGCAGGGAAGTGAGTACCCGGCGGTCGTTATACCTCTTTTGAGCGGCCCGAGAATGCTTATGAACAGGAATTTGCTTTATACGGCGGTTACAAGAGCAAAGAAATGTGTTACCATAGTGGGTGACGAACAGACATTTTATGAGATGATACAAAACAACTCACAGCAGAGACGCTATAGCGGGCTTAAAGACAGAATAGTGGAGGAGACTATCTGATGAAAATAAGAAAACTTACAAATGAAGAGATAAAAGGGGCATGTGCCTTTGCGGTAAGTATATACAATATCGCAATCAGAGGCTGCTTTCGGACACAGGACTGTCATCGATATTTTGATGAATATATGGATGCAGACAGGCTGACGGACGAGGAAAGGGCCGGTGTTCTTGTAGTATTTGGTGCGTTTGATAGCAATGTGCTGTGCGGAGTGTGCGGCATGACAAACGAGGGGCATATCACCATGCTGTATGTGCATCCGCAGTATTTAAGACGTGGAATTGGCAAAAAGCTTCTGGAGAGAGTCAGGATATATGCGCGCATGCAGCTTAAGCTCATGCAGGTGTCTGTAAATGCAATGCCGGCATACACGGCAGACTACTTCAGTGCATGTGGGCTTTAAGAGTGCATATCAGGGAGGCTTTTGCAATGGACAAGGCGATATGTACGTTCCTATGACAGCAAAAAGCATATATCAGGTGGAGTATACACCGCGACATATAGCTGATAAGACTTTTATTGCAATTTCAGTTGGCTTCACATGCCTTGTATTTGTTTCTCAGGCGTGATATATGCGGTATGCGCGGGGCTTACTCCGTAACGCTCAGATGCAGTTTTAATGGGCTGCAATAGTTGCCGGTCATACTTTGGTGTGAACAGTAACTAATATTGTATACATAAATATGCATATTTATGTAACAAAAAACAGTTGAAAAATCGGCTGTATTATGATACACTTTTTACAATTTAAGCAGATATACTATGCAACTACACTTTATAAGAAAAAAGAGACGCCCTCTTTTTTTTTGCGCAGACGTAAGGTTAGTTGCAGCTAAGAAGCTTATGGTTACAAAGTATAACACGAAAGGGCAGGGTAAAGATGAAAGCATTTTTAATTCTTGAAGATGGTAATGTATTTACCGGAACCAGCATTGGTTCAACAAGGGAAGTCATTAGTGAGATAGTATTTAACACATCAATGACAGGATATCTGGAGGTACTTACAGATCCTTCCTATGCAGGACAGGCTGTTGTAATGACTTATCCACTTATCGGAAATTATGGAATCACACCGGATATGGAGTCGGAAAGACCATGGCCGGATGGATATATAGTAAGAGAGCTGTCGCGTATGCCAAGTAATTTCCGCTGCGAGGGTACGATACAGGATTTCCTTGAGAAAAACGATATTCCGGGAGTGGCCGGCATTGATACACGTGCGCTTACAAAGATTCTCAGGGAAAAGGGTACTATGAACGGAATGATTACCACAAATGAGAATTACAATCTCGATGAGATTATTCCAAAGCTCAAGGCATATACTACAGGCAATGTGGTTGACAAGGTCACATGCACTGAGAAAAAGGTTTTAAAGGGCCAAGGAAAGAGGGTTGCCCTCATGGATTTCGGTGCCAAAAACAACATCGCCAAATCACTCAATGAAAGAGGCTGTGAAGTTACAATTTACCCTGCACACACAACCGCTGAAGAGATACTTGGTGACAATCCTGACGGAATCATGCTCTCAAACGGACCTGGAGATCCAAAGGAGTGTGTAGATATTATAAAGGAAATAAAGAAGCTTTATGACAGCAATGTGCCGATTTTTGCAATCTGCCTCGGACATCAGCTCATGGCACTTGCAACAGGCGCAGATACACACAAGATGAAGTACGGACACAGAGGTGGAAACCATCCGGTTAAGGATCTTGCAACAGGCCGTGTTTATATTTCTTCCCAGAACCATGGATATGTGGTGGACACAGATAAACTTGACCCTAATGTGGCTGAGCCTGCATTTATAAATGTCAACGACGGCACTAATGAGGGACTTAAGTATGTGAACAAGAATATCTTCACAGTTCAGTTCCATCCGGAGGCATGCCCTGGACCACAGGATTCAGCATATCTTTTTGACCGCTTTATTAACATGATGGGAGGTAACCAGTAATGCCAAGAAATAATGATATTAAAAAAGTATTAGTTATCGGTTCCGGTCCAATCGTAATCGGACAGGCCGCAGAGTTTGACTATGCAGGAACACAGGCCTGCCGTTCCTTAAAAGAGGAGGGCATTGAGGTATGTCTGGTAAACTCAAACCCGGCAACTATCATGACTGATAAGCAGATTGCGGATCAGGTATATATAGAGCCACTTACTCTTGAGTCATTAAAAGAGATTATCATAAAAGAAAAGCCTGACAGCATCCTTCCTACACTCGGTGGACAGGCAGGACTCAATCTTGGCATGGAGCTCGCTGAGTGCGGCTTCCTTGATGAGCAGGGAGTAAAGCTTATCGGAACAACAGCAGAGACCATCTTTAAGGCTGAGGACCGTCAGGCCTTCAAGGATACCATGGAGAAAATCGGTGAACCAATCGCGGCTTCACAGGTTGTAAAGAATATCGAGGATGGTATTGCATTTACCAACAAGATTGGTTACCCTGTAGTTCTTCGTCCTGCATTTACACTCGGCGGTTCCGGCGGTGGAATTGCTCACGATGAGCAGGAGCTTATCGACATACTTTCAAATGGACTTCGCCTGTCACGTGTCGGAGAGGTTCTTGTAGAGAGATGTATCGCAGGCTGGAAGGAAATCGAGTACGAGGTAATGCGTGATGCCAACGGCAACTGCATCACAGTATGTAACATGGAAAATATCGACCCGGTCGGTGTGCATACAGGAGATTCAATCGTAGTAGCACCTTCGCAGACACTTGGAGATAAAGAGTATCAGATGCTTCGTACATCAGCACTCAATATCATCAACGAGCTTCAGATTACAGGAGGCTGTAACGTACAGTATGCCCTCAATCCTGACTCATTCGAGTACTGTGTTATCGAGGTAAACCCACGAGTTTCACGTTCATCAGCACTCGCATCAAAGGCTACAGGATATCCTATCGCCAAGGTTACAGCCAAGATTGCACTCGGCTATCACCTCGATGAGATCAAGAACGCTATCACACAGAAGACATACGCAAGCTTTGAGCCAATGCTTGATTACTGTGTAGTCAAGATTCCAAGACTTCCGTTCGACAAGTTCCTCACAGCAAAGCGTACACTTACCACTCAGATGAAGGCTACCGGAGAGGTAATGAGTATCTGCAACAACTTCGAGGGTGCCCTTATGAAGGCTATCAGATCTCTCGAGCAGCATGTTGATTCACTTATGTCTTATGACTTTACTGGTCTTACAGATGATGAGCTTGAGAAACAGCTTGCAGTTGTTGACGACAGACGTATCTGGGTTATCGCAGAGGCGCTCCGCCGTGGAGTTAAATACGAGCATATTCACGAGATTACTAAGATAGATCTTTGGTTTATCGATAAAATCTCAATACTTGTTGAGATGGAGAACCGTTTAAAGACAGAGGAGCTTACAGTTGACCTGTTAAAAGAGGCAAAGCGTATCGAGTTCCCTGACAATGTTATCTCACAGCTTACAGATATTGATGAGGCTGATATCAAGAAGATGCGTTACGACAATGGCATTGTGGCAGCCTACAAGATGGTTGATACCTGTGCCGCAGAGTTTGAAGCAGAGACACCATACTACTACTCAGTATTCGGCAGCGAGAATGAGGCGGCAGAGACAAATCCGCAGAAAAAGGTGCTTGTACTTGGTTCAGGACCTATCCGTATCGGACAGGGTGTTGAGTTTGATTACTGTTCAGTCCACTGTACATGGTCGTTTGCCAAGGAAGGCTGGGAGACAATCATCGTAAACAACAACCCTGAGACCGTTTCAACTGACTTTGATATTGCTGACAAGCTCTATTTTGAGCCACTCACAGCTGAGGATGTTGAGAGCATCGTTAATATTGAAAAGCCTGACGGAGCTGTTGTACAGTTCGGTGGACAGACCGCCATCAAGCTTACAGAGGCACTTATGAAGATGGGTGTCAAGATACTTGGAACAAAGGCTGAGGATGTAGACGCAGCCGAGGACAGAGAGCTCTTCGATGAGATTCTTCAGAAGACAGGTATCCCAAGAGCAGCAGGTGGTACAGTATTTACAGCTGAGGAGGCAAAGAAGGTAGCAAACGAGATCGGTTACCCTGTACTTGTCCGTCCTTCATACGTGCTTGGCGGACAGGGCATGAAGATTGCATGGAATGATGATGAAATCGAAGAGTTTATCGGCATCATCAACACAATCACACAGGATCATCCAATCCTTGTAGATAAGTACCTTATGGGTAAGGAAATTGAGGTTGATGCAATCTGTGACGGTACAGATATCCTGATTCCGGGTATCATGGAGCACATCGAGCGTACAGGAGTACACTCAGGAGACTCTATCTCAGTTTACCCTGCACATACTATCTCAGAAAAAGCAAAAGAGACTCTGGTTGAGTATACAAAGAGACTTGCACAGGCACTCCATGTTGTTGGTATGATTAATATCCAGTTTATCGATATGGACGACAACATCTATGTTATCGAGGTAAACCCACGTTCTTCAAGAACAGTACCATACATCAGCAAGGTTACAGGTATTCCAATCGTAGACCTCGCAGCAAGAATCATCATGGGTGAGACAATAAAGGGCATGGGCTACACACCTGGACTTGCTCCGACAGCCGATTACATTGCAATCAAGATGCCGGTATTCTCATTCGAGAAGCTGCGTGGCGCTGAGATTTCACTCGGACCTGAGATGAAATCAACAGGAGAGTGTCTTGGAATAGACAAGACCTTCAATGGTGCGCTTTACAAGGCATTTGAGGGTGCGGGAGTCGAGCTTCCTAAGTATAAGCAGATGATTATGACTGTAAAGGATGCTGACAAGCCTGAGGCAGTAGGCGTTGCAAAGCGTTTTGAGAAGCTTGGATACAAGATTTATGCCACAAGAAGTACTGCAAAGTACTTACAGGAGCACGGAGTAAATGCTCTTCGCGTAAACAAGATATCACAGGAGTCTCCAAACGTCATGGATCTTATCCTCGGACACAAGATAGACCTTGTAATCGATACACCTACACAGGGTAACGGAGACAAGACAAGAGACGGATTCCTTATCAGAAGAAATGCAATCGAGACAGGTGTTTACTGTATCACGGCCATGGATACAGCCAATGCACTTGCGCATGCATTAGAGACTGCTTCTGACAAGAAGACACCGGTTGATATTGCAACAGTTAAGAATCTTTAAAAGTATATAGAATATATTTTATCCCCGGACAGTATAGCGGATATGCTGCCCGGGGATTTTTTATAAAATGAAAAATATGATGTGTTATGCCTGTATGCATGCCGCAGGTTATAATAGCACAGGCTTTTTGTTAATCTGACGGAATAGTATAAGTAATACGCGTGTGAAAAATATGCAAAGTTTAATAGAATTTTGACAAATTATTAACAAAACCAATTGATTTTTACATAAATTTGTAGTATAATAACTTTGTTAAAAAATTAACAGCACGGATGTGCAATACAATTTAAAGGAGATAATATAATGGCAAAGAAAGTTGTAATCGCAAGTGCTTGCCGTACAGCAATCGGCAAAATGGGCGGAGCATTAAGCAATACTCCAGCCGCAGATTTAGGTGCAATCGTAATTAAGGAGGCTTTAAACCGTGCAGGTGTTGCTCCTGAGATGGTTGACGAGGTTAAGATGGGTTGTGTTATCCAGGCAGCTCAGGGACAGAACGTAGCTCGTCAGGCTTCTATCAAGGCAGGACTTCCAATCGAGGTTCCGGCTATCACAATCAATGTTGTTTGTGGATCAGGTCTTAAGTGCGTAAACGACGCTGCTACAATGATCAAGGCCGGTGAGGCTGATATCGTTGTTGCCGGTGGTATGGAGAACATGTCAATGGCTCCTTACGCTATGACAAAGGCACGTTTCGGATACAGAATGAACAATGCAACAATCATCGATACAATGGTTAACGATGCTCTTACAGATGCATTCAACCACTATCATATGATGATCACAGCTGAGAATGTATGTGATAAATACGGCATCACTCGTGAAGAGCTTGATGAGTTCTCAGCAAACTCACAGCAGAAGTGTGAGGCAGCTATCGCAGCAGGCAAGTTCGATGATGAGATCGTTCCTGTACCTGTTAAGGTTAAGAAAGAAATTGTTGAGTTCAAAAAGGACGAGGGACCTCGTGCCGGAACAACAGTAGAGACTCTTTCTAAGCTTCGTTGCTGCTCAGGTAAAGAGGGCGGACTTGTTACAGCCGGTAACGCATCAGGAATCAATGATGGTGCTGCAGCAGTAGTTGTAATGAGCGAAGAGAAAGCTAAGGAGCTCGGTGTTAAGCCATTAGCTACATGGGTAGCAGGAGCACTTGGCGGAGTTGCGCCTGAGATCATGGGTGTTGGACCGGTAGCTTCTACAAAGAAGGTTCTTGCAAAGACAGGTCTTACAATTGATGATTTCGATCTTATCGAGGCAAACGAGGCATTTGCTGCACAGTCAATCGCTGTAGCAAGAGATCTTGGATTCGATATGAGCAAGGTAAATGTAAACGGTGGTGCTATCGCACTCGGACATCCTGTAGGAGCTTCAGGCTGTCGTATCCTTGTTACATTATTACATGAGATGCAGAAGAGAGGATCTAACAGAGGTCTTGCAACACTTTGTATCGGTGGTGGAATGGGATGTTCTACTATCGTTGAGAAGTACTAATTTTCTTTGCCAATAGATATATGAGGGGATGCAGGTGCATCCCCTTGTAGTGTGAATTAGTTTATTCGCAGTTTATATATATATGATTAAGTTATGCTGCAGAGGCTTAGCACTTAAAGCTTTTGCACCATAATATATTTTAGGAGGAATTAAAATGAAGGTTGGAGTTATCGGTGCTGGTACAATGGGCCAGGGAATCGCAAAAGCATTCGCACAGGTAGATGGATACGAGGTAGCACTCTGCGATATTAAGCAGGAGTGGGCTGAAGGCGGAAAAGACAAGATTGCAAAAGGATATGCAAGACTTGTAGCAAAAGAGAAAATGACACAGGAGAAGGTTGACGGCATTCTTGCAAGCATCACTCCTGGTTTAAAAGAAGATCTCTGCAAGGATTGTGACCTTATCGTTGAGGCTGCTTCGAGGATATGCAGGTTAAGAAAACTACATTCGCTGAGTTAGACAAGATTGCTAAGCCAGAGTGTATTTTCGCTTCAAATACATCATCACTTTCAATCACAGAGATTGGAAACGGACTTACACGTCCATTAATCGGTATGCACTTCTTCAACCCTGCTGACCGTATGAAGTTAGTAGAGGTTATCGCAGGCGTTAACACACCTGTTGAGACAGTTGATGCAATCAAGAAGATTGCAGAGGAGATTGGCAAGACACCTGTACAGGTTAACGAGGCTGCTGGTTCTGTAAACCGTATCCTTATCCCAATGATCAACGAGGCTGCTTTCATCAAGATGGAGGGCGTTTCAGATATCGCCGGAATCGATGCAGCTATGAAGCTTGGTGCTAACCATCCAATGGGACCATTAGAGCTTGGAGATTTCATCGGACTTGATATCTGCCTTGCAATCATGGACGTTCTTTACAATGAGACAGGTGACAGCAAGTATCGTGCATGCCCACTCATTCGCAAGATGGTAAGAGGCGGAAACCTTGGATGCAAGAGCGGCAAGGGATTCTACGTTTACAACGCAGACCGCACAAAGACACCTGTAGACGCACAGTAGGAGCAATAAAGCCTGGTCTCAAAGCGTATAAATGATGCAAGCTTGCTTGCAAAAATTTGTACGCTTAGAGATAATGACATGAGAAGAAGCGGTAGTGCGGATTGCGGAATGTACATAGGATTGCGGGAGTGAAAGCGTAGCAATCCGTAGGCTTTATATAACATATATACGTTATAAAATATAGGTCTTATGTAGCGTATTATATATAAACTATAAAGTTATATAAGAATTCAATAACAAAACAAAAATCAAGGAGAATAAATCATGGATTTCACTTTAGATCAGAAACATGAGATGGCTCGCGACCTTTTCAAACAGTTCGCAGAGACAGAAGTTAAACCTCTTGCACAGGAGACTGACGAGACAGAGGTATTCCCAGCAGAGACAGTTGCTAAGATGGGAAAATATGGATTCATGGGCATTCCTGTACCAAAGGAGTACGGCGGACAGGGCTGTGATCCACTTACATACGTTATGTGTGTAGAAGAATTATCAAAGGTTTGTGGTACAACAGGCGTTATTGTATCTGCTCATACATCACTTTGTATCGATCCTATTATGACATTCGGTACAGAGGAGCAGAAGAAAAAATATGTTCCTGACCTTGCTTCAGGCAAGAAGATCGGTGCTTTCGGTCTTACTGAGCCGGGCGCTGGTACAGATGCACAGGGATGTCAGACAAAGGCCGTTTTAGACGGAGATGAGTGGGTTCTTAACGGATCTAAGTGCTTCATCACAAACGGTAAGGTTGCTGATGTTTACATCATCATCGCTATTACAAGCATCACAGAGGACAAGCGTGGACGCAAGAAGAAGAACTTCTCTGCATTCATCGTAGACAAGGGAACACCTGGATTCTCATTCGGAACAAAAGAGAAGAAGATGGGTATCCGCGGATCATCTACATACGAGCTTATCTTCGAGGATGCACGTATTCCAAAGGATGCATTACTTGGAAAGAGGGAAGAGGTTTCAATCGCTATGCATACACTTGATGGTGGACGTATCGGAATCGCTGCTCAGGCACTTGGTATTGCAGAGGGCGCATTAGAGAGAACTATCGAGTACACAAAGGAAAGAAAGCAGTTCGGCCGTTCAATCGCTCAGCAGCAGAATACACAGTTCAAGCTTGCAGATATGGCTACACGTATCGATGCAGCTAAGTATCTTGTATACGCAGCAGCAATGAAGAAGGCAGAGTTTGCTAAGAACCCTAAGGTTTCTTACTCAGTAGATGCAGCAAAGGCTAAATTATTCGCAGCAGAGACAGCTATGGCTGTTACAACAGAGTGCGTTCAGTTATTCGGTGGATACGGATATATCCGTGAGTACGATGTAGAGCGTATGATGCGTGATGCTAAGATTACAGAGATCTACGAGGGAACTTCAGAGGTTCAGCGTATGGTTATTTCAGGCTCATTACTCAGATAGTTAAGAGAGCTATCATAACTGTAGAGCTACTTAGAATAAATAAAGGAGAACAAATACATGAATATCGTAGTATGTATTAAACAGGTTCCTGATACAAAGGGTGGAGTAAAATTCAATCCTGACGGAACACTTGATAGAGCTTCAATGCTTGCAATCATGAATCCAGATGACAAGGCTGGTCTTGAGGCAGCACTTAGAATCAAAGACGAGACAGGCGCAAAGGTTACAGTTCTTACAATGGGACTTCCAAAGGCTGATGCAATCCTTCGTGAGGCAATGGCTATGGGCGCTGATGATGCAGTTTTAGTAACAGACAGAGTACTTGGTGGAGCTGATACATGGGCTACATCTACTACAATTGCAGGTGCATTAAGAAATCTCGATTATGATTTAATCATCACAGGCCGTCAGGCTATCGATGGAGATACAGCACAGGTTGGACCACAGATCGCAGTTCATCTTGGACTTCCTGTAATCTCATACGCAGAGGATATCAAGGTTGAGGGAGATTCTGTAGTCGTTAAGCGTCAGTACGAGGACAGATATCACGTAGTTAAGGCTAAGATGCCTTGTCTTATCACAGCTCTTTCAGAGTTAAATGAGCCTAGATATATGACACCTGGCGGAATCTTCGATGCATTTGACAAAGAGGTAACTGTCTGGGGCAGAGCTGATCTTAAGGATGTTGACGATTCAGATCTTGGACTTAAGGGATCACCTACAAAGATTGCTAAGGCATCTGACAAGGTACCTAAGGGAGCTGGAGAAAAGGTTAACCTTAATCCAACAGAGTCAGTAAACTATCTCATGGAGAAATTCAAAGAGAAACATATCATCTAGTATGGAGGAACCAAAAATGGGTTTAGAAGAATATAAGGGCGTATATATCTACGCACAGCAGGTAGACAATAAGCTTAGCGACATCGCCTTTGAGTTAGTCGGTAAAGCTAAAGAGTTAGCAGCAGATTTAAATACAGAGGTTACTGCAGTACTTCTTGGATCTAACGTAAAGGCTCTTGCAACAGAGCTCGGTGAGTACGGCGCAGACAAGGTAATCGTTGTAGACAATCCTGCACTTGAGACATACAGAACAGAGCCATACGCACAGGCTCTTGTATCAGTAATCAACGAGTACAAGCCGGAGATCATGTTAGTTGGTGCAACAGCTATCGGACGTGACCTCGGACCAACAGTTTCAGCAAGAGTTAAGACAGGTCTTACAGCTGACTGTACAAAGCTTGAGATTGGTGATTTCCCAATCAATGCTATGCCTGGACAGGAGCAGAAGCACAACCAGCTTCTCATGACACGTCCTGCATTCGGTGGAAACACAATCGCAACAATCGCTTGTCCTGACAACCGTCCACAGATGGCAACAGTTCGTCCTGGTGTTATGCAGAAGCTTCCTAAAGAGGCTGGCAGAGCAGCAGAGGTTATCGAGTTCAATCCTACACTCGAGGAGAACAACCGTTATGTTGAGATCATGGATATCGTTAAGGCAGTTGGCAACGTAGAGAACATCATGGACGCTAAGGTACTTGTATCAGGCGGACGTGGAGTTGGAAGCGCTGAGAACTTCGAGATGCTTCGTGACCTTGCTTCATGCTTCAAGGGTGGTATGGTATCATGCTCTCGTGCAGCAGTAGAGAACGGCTGGTTAGCACAGGATTATCAGGTAGGACAGACAGGAAAGACTGTACGTCCACAGATTTACTTTGCAATCGGTATCTCAGGAGCCATCCAGCACGTAGCAGGTATGGAGGAGTCTGATCTCATCATCGCCATCAACAAGGACGAGGATGCTCCAATCTTCGATGTAGCTGATTACGGCTTAGTAGGAGATTTAAAGAAGATCGTTCCTCAGCTTACAGCAGCTCTTAAAGAGGCAAATGCTGACGCATAATCGCATAATAATGCAATAAAATTACATTACTAATACATTTAAACACAGTACTGTTTATCGCAGTGCTGTGTTTTTTTGTGCATAAATATAGCGTAATCTTTGTTATACTACGACATCTAGTCGCATATTATAAATTTACCCCCACATATATGAAAAATTCGGCTAATTTTACAATTGAGTCATTTATCCCAATGTGATAGAATAACAAAGTCCAAGAAAAAGGAGCAATTGGATTTCGAAAAGTTAAAAACTTTAGCGCCATGCACCGGCAGGTACGTAAAATGATGCCGGTTAACGAGGTTTCAGGTTATCGAAAATTCGGCGGATGCCTGGACGCATATATGGATGCGCATCTCGAGCCAAATATGATGGAGACATCAAAACAAAGCGAGAGAACCATAAAAATCAAGTAGCTATTCAGTACAGAACAGTTACATATTTGTACATTTAAAATTATATATCGAAAAGGAGATCTAACACTATGTGTGGAATTATAGGATTTACAGGCCGTTTAGAGGCACAGAAGATTTTGACAGAAGGACTCGCAGCGTTAGAGTATCGTGGATACGACAGTGCAGGTATTGCTTATTTCAAGGATACAGGCAAGATTTCTATTCGCAAAACCGTCGGAAAGGTTAAGGATCTTCTAGCTATCTGCGATGATGAGAACAATTCAACCTGTGGAATCGGACATACAAGATGGGCAACACACGGCGGAGTTACCAATGCCAATGCTCATCCTCACAAGGTTGGAAATGTCGCACTTATCCACAATGGTATCATTGAGAACTACCACGAGATTGTAAACAAGTATTGATCTTGCAGACTCTCTTATATCTGAGACAGATACAGAGGTAGCAGCGGCTCTTATCAACAAGCTCTATGACGGAGATCCAAAGGCTACTATTAAGAAGGCAGTAGCAGAGCTTCAGGGTTCATTTGCGTTCTGTATCATGTTCAAGGATCAGCCGGGAAAGATTTTTGCTGTCAGAAATGTAAGCCCGATGGTTGCAACATATTGCGATGACGGAGCATTTATCGCATCAGATCTTACAGCGTTTATCAAATATTCAAAGCGTTATTTTATACTTCCGGAGTACACTATCATGACAATGACTGCTGATGGAATCGAAATGGAGGATTTAGAGGGTAAGAAAGTTGAACCGGATTATCTCGAGGTAAACTGGGATGTGACGGCAGCTCAGAAGGATGGATATCCGCATTTCATGATCAAGGAAATTCATGAGCAGCCAACTGCTATCACAAGGACCATCACTCCAAGAATAAAGGATTCACTTCCTTGCTTTGAGGATGATAATATTCCTGATTCGTTCTTCGAGGATATAAGCGACATAACAGTTGTAGCATGCGGTACAGCCATGTATGCTGGAATGGTCGGAAAAGCTCTTTTAAAGAACAAGTTTGGTATTCCCGTTTCTGTTGAGATTGCATCAGAGTTCAGATATGAGCAGCCTGTTCTCACAGACAGGTCAATGGTTATTTTTGTGTCACAGTCAGGTGAGACAATCGATACCTTAGAGGCACTTCGTCTGGCTAATAAGTATACTAAAAAGACGCTTTCTATCGTAAATGTAAAGGGCTCAACAATAGCCCGTGAGAGCAACTATGTACTTTATACACACGCAGGTCCTGAGATTGCCGTGGCAAGTACCAAGGCATACACAGTTCAGGTGGCAAGCTTTTACCTGATTGGATGCAAGCTTGGTCTTGTATCCGGCCGTATGACCAAGGAAGAGGCAAAGTCATTTATTGAGAATCTGCAGGAGGTTCCAAATCTCATTGAGTCAGTTATCACACAGGCACCTGAGATTGAACAGCTTACAAAGAGAATGACAAATGCTACAAATGCGTTTTACATAGGACGAGGACTTGATTATGCATTAAGCATGGAGGGCGCACTCAAGCTCAAAGAGATTTCTTATATTCATGCTGAGGCTTATGCAGCAGGAGAGTTAAAGCACGGTACAATCGCGCTCATCAGCGAGGGTGTTCCGGTTATCGCAGTTGCTACACAGAGCCATGTATACAGCAAGGTTATCTCAAATATCCGCGAGGTAAAGGCGAGAGGCGCATACGTTATCCTTCTCAGCAAGGATAAGGATATTACAGATAAGTCAATCTGTGATGTGCATATCTCACTCCCACAGGCACCGGATGAGTTTACGATTTTCGAGTCAGTTATAATCTGTCAGCTTATCGCTTACTACACATCAACAGGAAAGGGCTTAAACCCTGACCAGCCACGTAACCTTGCAAAATCAGTTACCGTAGAATAAATAATTTCCCCGGACATTTATATGATGTCCGGGGATTTTTTTTCATGCTTGTGACGATATAATGCAGCATATGTAAGACATCGATGTATATGTCAGTGATTTGCACCGCACCAACACATTTTGTAAAAAAATTGTTAAAAAAATAACAAAAACTGCTTTACACACTTCTTGCACGGTGGTATGATACATAAATGCGGGTTACTCATACGAGAATCCAGCAGCCATACAATTTTCATGTGCGCTCTTATGCCGTGTGACAGAATCACAGCATAACAGAATTAGGACGAGACCCATATGGGCTTTTACCAAAAGGAGGAAAAACAATGCGCAATTCAAAAACAAACGAACTTGTACTGACAGGTTTATTCACAGCCATTATCATTATCATGGCATTCACACCACTCGGATATATTCCGCTCGTAGTTATCAACGCTACGATTATTCACATTCCGGTAATCCTTGGTTCACTTTTCTGCGGACCTAAAAAAGGGAGCATTCCTTGGATTTGTATTCGGATTTACCAGTTGTCTAAAGGCAACTATAGTCGGAGGAACTCTTTCATCCTTTGTATTTTCGCCGGTGCTTGCCGCATCCCTGGTCGGAACCTCAGGTATATTTAAGAGCTTATTCATAGCATTTGTTCCAAGAATTTTAGTAGGTGTTATACCTTATTTTGTATATATAGGCATCAAAAAGGTGCTTGCGTCAGAGAAGAAAAATCTCTGGGGCACAGTTTTAAATGTGCTCATGTCAGTATTCCTTGCATTCGGAGTATATGCATTCCTCGGCAAGATGTCAGAGTCACTTTCACAGGCAGCCGCTTTAGGAATCGGCATAGCAGTCGGAGTTGTAGTATTTGTAGTAGTTGAGGCTGTATTTATCAGAAAGAGCACACAGGTTATTCCGTTTGTATATGCAGGTGTAGCCGGTGCCATGACCAATACACTGCTTGTAATGGGCTCAATCTTCGTACTTTACAAGGATGCTTATGCAGATGCAATCGGTGTGGCAGGAAACGCGGTGCTGGGCGTTATCACCGGAGTCATCAGTTTTAACGGAGTCATTGAGGCAATAGTTGCCGCAATCATCGTATACCTTGTTGGATTGGTTTTAAATACTATCAAACCAATTGCAGCAAAATAAATTCAGATAGATTTAAAATAAATGTGAAATTGTATGTACGGCGGACTGATAAGGTCCGCCTGTTTTATAAGCAGTTGGACTAGGAACGGTAAAAAAGCATTTGAGTTAAAAGAAAGGCATGATACAAGGTGAAACATATGCATGAAATAGACATAATGGATATCGGCGGCTTCAAAATAGGCCAAGCCGAGGACACTAAGGGCTTGACCGGCTGTACGGTATTTCTTTTTGATAAACAGTCACCGGCGGGAGTTGACATAAGGGGAGGCGGACCGGCTTCGCGGGAGACACCACTTTTAAATCCTGTGGCAGACGCAAAGGGTATCCATGCTCTTGTACTGTCAGGCGGCTCTGCCTTTGGTCTGGATGCAGCGGGAGGCGTGATGAAGTATCTCGAGGAGCGCGATATAGGCTTTGATGTGGGAGTCACAAAGGTGCCTCTTGTGGTGCAGTCGTGTATTTTTGACCTGGTAATAGGTGATAAAAATGCAAGACCTGATGGCAAAATGGCATACAAGGCTTGTGAGAACGCTTCCTATGATACCTTTTTACAGGGAAATTATGGAGCCGGAATGGGTGCAACAGTCGGCAAATATATGGGGCGTGAGCGCAGCATGAAGAGCGGAATAGGAGCCTATGCAGTACAGCTTGGAGAACTAAAGGTTGGAGCAGTGGTGACACTGAACGCACTTGGTGATATATATGACATAGATACAGATAAGAAAATTGCCGGAGCACTGGATGAAAATGGGCTGCTTTTTGATGACGAGACAGCGTATTTTGAGGCAGCGGCGAAGATTCAGAATATGTTTACAGGAAACACCACAATTGGTACAATAATAACAAATGCAAAGCTTGACAAGACCGCACTCAACAAGGTGGCATCCATGGCTCACAATGGCTATGGCAGAGCAATCAGACCTGTGCACACGATGGCAGACGGAGATTCAATCTATGCGGTATCAGTGGGCAGTGTGACTGCCGATATCAATCTGGTGGGGCCAATGAGTGCCTATGTCATGGCAAAGGCCATTGCCAATGCAGCTAGAAGTGCAAAGTCTGTGGATGGCTACAAAGCATTTTGCGATGTAAACAAAAAATAACTGCAGAATAATAATAGTTTTATACAGAGGTGAAAAACATGTTAAAAGGAAAAACAGTAGTTTTGGGAGTGACAGGAAGCATAGCGGCATACAAGATAGCAAACCTTGCGAGTATGCTTGTAAAACAGCACGCCGATGTCAACGTCATAATGACACACAATGCAACAAATTTTATAAATCCAATCACATTTGAAACTCTCACAGGCAACAAGTGCCTCGTGGACACATTTGACAGAAACTTTGAATTCAACGTAGAGCATGTGGCGCTCGCAAAGAGAGCAGACATTTTTATGGTGGCACCTGCATCAGCCAATGTGATAGGCAAGATGGCAAACGGAATCGCAGACGATATGCTTACCACCACAATACTTGCAGCCAAATGTCCTAAGCTTGTTTCTCCTGCCATGAACACCAATATGTACGAGAACAGGATTGTGCAGGACAATATCAAAAAGCTCGAACACTACGGCTTTGAGATAATAAAGCCGGCTGAAGGATATCTTGCATGCGGAGACACCGGTGCAGGAAAAATGCCGGAGCCACAGACACTTTTCAACTACATAATGAGGACAATAGCCTGTGAAAAGGACCTGGCGGGCAAAAAGTGCTCATCACAGCCGGAGCGACGCAGGAAAAATAGACCCGGTACGTTTTATCACCAATCACTCAACAGGCAAGATGGGTCGTGCCATAGCAGAAAACTGTATGCTCCGCGGTGCGCATGTTACACTGGTCAACGCTTCAGTATCGGTTGAGCCACCTATGTTTGTAGATGTGGTAAATGTGACATCGGCCGCAGACATGGCAGACGTGGTGAAATCAAAGGCTGCTGAACAGGATATTATCATCATGACCGCAGCAGTAGCGGATTTTTGTCCATCACATCCGGCTGATGAGAAAATAAAGAAAAATGACAGCTCATATGAGTCTGTAATTGAGCTTGAGCGCACAGAGGACATCCTTTCATACCTCGGAGCACACAAGGCTAAGGGACAGCTCATATGCGGTTTTTCTATGGAAACCCAGAATATGCTTGAAAACTCGAAAGCAAAGCTTGCAAAGAAAAATGCAGATATGATAGTGGCAAACAACCTAAAGGTAGCAGGCGCAGGCTTTGGAACAGATACCAATGTGGTCACACTCATCACGGCTGACGATTGCACAGAGCTTGAAATCATGGACAAGAGCTGCGTTGCAGCAAGGATTATGGACCGGTTGCTGCAGATGTAGAGCTTCGATTTTAGGTTGAGAGTGGAGTGCGTACAGATTATATGTCATCCTGCTCTTATAACTCCTTAGCCTGGAGTAAATGCCGCCATCAGCAGAGCTTATTAGGCGCGAAAAATCAAACGCGCATTTTACCTCAATATATAAATTCAGGTTGTGCTGCTTGAACGAGTATTTTCCGCGCCGCTTTTGTTGATGGCGGCATATAACTTCCACACGGCACGTCGTAAATCGAGCAGATGACATATAATCTGTACGCCACCCACTCCACGTACCTAATATACTTTTATAAATTTAAGAACTACATCTGCGGTATTGTTACAAATTAAGAACTACATCTGCGGTAGTTACACCGCGCAGTCCACAGCCGGCAGCCCCCTGTCACATCGAGGAAGAGATTTGCAAAGGTCTGCTCATAGTAAGGCTCCACCCAGAGCAGGCCGATGCCGAGCGACAGCACGCAAAGCACAAGCATACCGATGAAGCTTACGTTAATGTAAATGACTCTGAGTATGTTGCCGCGAATCAGCTTTATTGCATGAGTCAGACACAAATACTGATAAATCATCGCGAGAGAGCACCAGATACAGGTAAAACGGAAACAGAACCAGTACAATAAAGCTGAGCACAGCACGCAGCATATAAAGCGATAGCAATTCCCATAGTGTCGCCGCTTAGCTTGAAAAAGTTTCTGGCTACAAGGAAAGGCGCCTTTGCAATCATAGAGATGGCATAATATATGATGTATGCTCCAAAATATCTGTTGGAGTGATTCATAAAGCAGTAGAATACATCGCTGATACGGCACTCTTTCTTTCTTGCCATATTAAGGTGGAAACGTATGAGTCCCATCTGCAGCACGCCGACCACGATAGATAAAAGCACCTCGGCAATGTAGTAGATGACGGTCTGAACTTTTGTGGCATATACATTTCCGAGCAGGTAGGTAAACGGCAGGTCGCTAAACAGATTTATGAGTGTAACAGTGAGAAAAACGCTCATGCTAAGTCTGTATCTTCCGTTCAGGTTCTCTCTTGATATTCTTTTTAATTCTTTGGATTTCTTTTTTGGGTTCATTATATTTCTCCTGAAATAATAGTTTTGAATTAATGCTTAAGTTAGGCTTAAGTTAATGTTTAAATTAATGCTTTGACAATTGTCAGATATATAGCATATACTTGTATTCATATGGTTACACAAAATCACAGGAAGGACCACTCATATCATGCAGACAGATGAAACAATCGACAGGTATTTCTATATAACGGGCTGGATATGCATAGCTATATTTGCGGCTCTTGCGGCAGTGATTGGAGTATGCGGTACGCAGATACTCACAAAGGTGCCTCCCATGTCCGCTGCACGCATATACAGGCTACTATTGTCCGGGGTGCGGTGGCACGAGAGCCACATTTGCGCTGCTGCACGGACATCTGATAAGGTCGTTTGTACTCCATCCGTTTGTGCCGTATACAGCCATTTTTGGGCGGCTGGTTTATGCTGTCACAGACACTGCAGCGGATAAGCCGCGGCAGGCTGCACATCGGAATGCACTTCAGACCATTATATATGTGGCTTGCACTTGCCATTATTGTGGTAAACTGTATAGTCAAAAATATGCTTATATTATTTTGCGGTATTCATCTGCTTAAGTAGCTCATTGTAGTCGATACCGGTCAGGTTCTGGTATTCCTTTAATATACCCTCTATGCTTCCATATTCGTGAAGCATGGCGGCAAACGAACCGATATAGATAATAAGAGTGATAACAACAGCGGCAAACGCAATCCAGAATGAGGTCATAGCCATGCTGCTCATTGAGGTGGCACCACCTTTTGAAAGTAACGCAAAAATCATGGCAAGCGAGCCGCATATGATAGACACATAAATACAGCTGCACGACGCGATGGCAATTATTGAAAGCACAAGTGCTGCAACCTCCATATTGCGTGAGCGTTTATTGTAGAAATTGTTGTTGGGATTAAAGCCCGGCCCATAATTGCTGCCGAAATTATAGTTATAATCCTGATTATAATCAAATTTTTGTGGATCCATAATAAAATTCCTTTCTATAAAGTTGATTTTATTGTATCACTTCATTTATAATACGAAAAGAATAAGTTTTTTAAAGAGGTAAAAAATGGATATTATTGCTGCAATTGCAGAAGAACTGCAGATAAAAAAGGACAGGCAGAGGCCGCTGTCAAGCTGATAGATGAGGGAAACACCATTCCTTTTATCGCCAGATACCGAAAGGAGGCAACCGGCTCATTAAATGATGAGGTGCTCAGAAATCTCTTCGACAGACTGACATATCTACGTAATCTTGAGGACAAGAAGCAGACAGTGCTTGCAAGCATTGAGGAGCAGGGGAAGCTTACGGATGAGCTTAAGAAGGCAATCCTTGAGGCACAGACACAGGTGGCGGTTGACGATTTGTACAGACCTTACCGTCCGAAGAGAAGAACCCGTGCCACAATCGCAAAGGAAAAGGGCTTAGAGCCACTGGCACAGACCATTTTAGCGCAGGAATCGTCTGTTGATATCATGGCAGAAGCAGCTAAATATGTGGATGCAGAAAAAGACGTGGCAGATGAAGCGGCTGCACTTGCCGGAGCAAAGGATATCATTGCAGAGAACGTATCCGACAATGCCGGTTACAGAACAAAAATCAGAGAGCTTACCATGCAAAAGGGGCGTCTTATATCGACAGCCAAGGATCCAAAGGCGGAGTCTGTCTATGAGATGTACTATGAATTTGATGAGGCTCTTTCCAAGGTGGCAGGTCACAGAACACTCGCAATTAACCGTGGTGAGAAGGAAAAAATCCTCACAGTAAAGATAGAGGCACCGACAGAGGATATCATAAAATATCTTAAAAAGCAGGTTATCACAAATGATGTAGCGCCTACAGCAACCGTACTCACAGAGGTAGTGGAGGATGCGTACGACAGGCTTATTGCCCCTGCCATAGAGCGTGAAATCAGAAACAATCTGACAGAGGAAGCAGAGGATGGTGCCATAAAGGTATTCGGAAAGAACCTGGAGCAGCTTCTCATGCAGCCTCCAATTGCAGGACAGGTTGTGCTTGGATGGGATCCGGCATTCCGTACAGGCTGCAAGATTTCTGTCGTAGACCCTACAGGAAAGGTGCTCGATACCACAGTAATCTACCCGACAGCACCACAGAACAAGGTTGAGGAGGCAAAGGCCGTAATCAAAAAGCTCATAGACAAGCATCATGTCACTCTTATCTCACTCGGAAACGGAACAGCATCGCGTGAGTCAGAGCAGGTGATTGTCGAGCTGTTAAAGGAAATTCCGGTAAAAGTGCAGTACATCATAGTAAATGAAGCAGGTGCGTCAGTATATTCAGCCAGCAAGCTTGCCACGGAGGAGTTTCCGAATTTTGATGTGGGACAAAGAAGTGCCACATCCATGGCGCGTAGACTTCAGGATCCGCTCGCTGAGCTTGTAAAGATTGATCCAAAGTCAATCGGAGTCGGACAGTATCAGCACGATATGAACCAGAAAAAGCTCTCAGAGGCACTCGGAGGAGTTGTAGAGGACTGCGTAAATAAGGTTGGTGTAGATTTAAATACGGCATCAGTTTCACTGCTTGAGTACATATCAGGCATCTCAAAGACCATTGCCAAAAACATCGTGGACTACAGAGAGGAAAACGGTAAATTCACATCACGTTCACAGCTTCTTAAGGTAGCAAAGCTTGGACCGAAGGCATTTGAACAGTGTGCAGGTTTCATGCGTATCTCAGACGGAAAGAACCCACTTGATGCCACAGGCGTGCATCCTGAGTCATATGATGCCACAAAGGCAGTGCTTGAAAAGCTTGGCTACACAATGGAGGATGTAAAGAACAGAAATGTAGTTGGAATCTCAAAGAAGGTATCTGATTACAAGGAGCTCGCAGACGAGGTAGGAGTTGGTGAAATCACACTGCGTGACATCGTAAAAGAGCTTGAAAAGCCGGCAAGAGACCCGCGTGAGGATATGCCAAAGCCAATTCTAAGAAGCGATGTCCTTGAGATGAAGGACCTCACACCGGGTATGGTATTAAAGGGAACAGTCAGAAATGTAATAGATTTCGGATGCTTCGTGGATATAGGAGTACACCAGGACGGACTTGTGCATATCTCAGAGATATGTGACCGCTATATCAAGCACCCGCTTGAGGCTGTCAGTGTAGGGGACATAGTAGATGTGCAGGTTATGAGCGTTGACCTCAAAAAGCAGCGCATCCAGCTTACCATGAAAATCGGACAGGGCACAGACAAGGCCGGTAAGTCAGAACAACAGCGGCAGCAGCAAAGACAGTGCTGCCAACAAGGCTGACAGAAGTAATAGAAATAACGGTGGCAAGAATAGCAGAAACGATAGAAATGGTACAGGCAGCAAGAATAATAACAACAGAAACAAAAAACCACACTACATAAAGGGCAAGAAAAATATTTCTTTGACAATATTATTCTTGATAATTAAAAACACCTTGACAAAACACCATAAAGTGCATATCATAGGTTTGTAAATAAATAGGAATTCTTCAGGGCAGGGTGCGATTCCCTACCGGTGGTACAGCCCACGAGCCGCAAGGCATGATTCGGTGTGATTCCGAAGCCGACAGTATAGTCTGGATGAGAGAAGATTATTAGGTGTCATTACACTGTGATATTAAGTCCCGGAAGATTTTCTTCCGGGATTTTTTAAAGCAGCTATTCAGATTTTAGATAGCTGCACTCACAATATCCTCAGGATTCCTTAAGCATCAAAGGAGTGTAAAATGGACGTAACAACAAACAACACAAAATCAAAAGTAAACATCAGACTTTTAGTCGGCACAGGAATGTTAAGCGGACTCGCATTTGTACTTCAGTATCTCGAGTTTCCAATTCCAATCATGCCGGGCTTTTTATTAGGTTTGATTTTTCAGATCTGCCTGCACTTATCGGAGCATTTGCATATGGACCGTTAGCAGGAGTGATTGTAGAGTTTATCAAGAACCTGCTTCACTGTACAGTAACACAGAGCTTTACGGTAGGAGAGCTTTCAAACTTTATTCTTGGAGCAGTATTTACAGCAACGGCAGGACTTATCTACAAGAAGAATAAGACTAAAAAGGGTGCCATCATTGGTGCGATAGTTGGCTCGGTTATAATGGGAATCATCAGCTTCCCGTCAAACCTGTTTATTGTATATCCAGCATATGAGAAGTTTACACCAATAAATGAAATCATGGATGCATACAGCAAACTTCTCCCATCAGTAGGCAAGCTGTGGCAGGCACTTTTAATATTCAATGTTCCGTTTACCATCGTAAAGGGACTTATATCAACACTTATCACAGTGCTTATATACAAGAGACTTTCACCGGTTTTAAAGGGAAGAGGATAGAGAAAATACCTGACACAATATATATTAGTCACAAACATAAAGAGCGCAGTCAATTGCGCTCTTTTCTTTTTTTAAAAGGAATGTTATAATAAATCCAAATATTTAGTTGGGAGCAGGACATGAAGCTTGAATTTGATGTAAAAGTAACAGAAAAAGATTTATATTCATTTAATATAGAGCAGGCGTACAAGGGCAGTCAGGGTGTCATATCATTGCTGTTTGCTGTGCTCTTGGCTGCGGCAGCAGTGTTAAGCGCACAAAAAGGCAATACGGAGTATGTGGTGCTTTATATTATAGTTGGTATTCTGGTGCTGCTATATGTGCCGTTTTCACTCAAGGGCAGGGTAAAGATGATTATGAAGACAAATGAAGTTTTCTCAAAGCCACTGCATTTTGAGATAGATGAAAAGAACATAAAAGTAAGCCAGGGCGAGGAAATGGCGCAGCTTCCGTGGGAGCAGGTGTACAGATTCGTGGCAAATGATAAGAGGATACTTATATTCAGCAACAGGAAGAATGCATACATTCTCTCAAAGGAGCAGCTGGGCGACAGCTATGAGCCGTTAAAGGAGCTGGCAGGCAGTACACTGGAGAAATACAGACTGAAAATCAAATAAACAAAATAGATATAAGATAAAAGATAAAATAAATAGATAAGGGTATAAGCTGGTAATATGAGTAGTGAAGGAAATATAACAGTAATAGAAAGCTTTTCGGCAGATGATACACATGCACTTGGGGTTACGCTTGGACAGCAGGCAAAGCCGGGGGATGTGTACACTTGTGGGTGATTTAGGAGTGGTAAAACAGTTGCTCACGCAGGGCATAGCAGAGGGGCTTGGCATCACAGAGCCGATAAACAGTCCTACATTTACCATAGTGCAGGTGTACAGGATGGCAGGCTGCCGTTTTATCATTTCGATGTATACAGGATTGGTGACATTGAGGAGATGGATGAAATAGGCTATGAGGATTATTTCTACGGAGATGGGCTTACGATGATAGAGTGGGCAAATCTCATTGAGGAGATACTCCCAAAGAAGAGAAAAGAGATTACTATTGAAAAAGACCTGGAAAAAGGCTTTGACTATAGAAAAATAACAATAAAAGAGGTTTTATAATGAAGATACTTGCGCTTGACAGCTCAGGGCTTGTGGCCAGTGTGGCTGTCGTATCGGACGATAATCTGATAGGAGAATACACGATAAATTATAAAAAGACACATTCGCAGACACTTCTTCCGATGCTTGATGAGGTGGCTAAGATGACAGAGCTTGACCTTAAGACAATAGATTTTATTGCAGTCTCAGCAGGACCTGGGATCGTTCACAGGGCTTCGCATAGGCTCTGCGACGGCGAAGGGGCTTGCACTGGCACTGGATAAGCAGATAGTTTCTGTACCTACTGTAGATGCGCTTGCATACAATCTGTGGGGCAGTGCAGATGTTGTGTGTCCGCTTATGGATGCAAGAAGACAGCAGACCTATACAGGGCTGTATGATTTTACTGATGGCAGGATGAATACCATTTTGCCGCAGTGCGTAGTGATGATAGAAGAGATAGTTGACCAAATCAATGAGCTCGGCCGCAGGGTGATTTTCCTTGGAGACGGAGTGGATGTGTTCAGGGATTATATAAATGAGCACGTAAAGGTGGACTATGACTTTGCACCTGCCATGTGCAATAAGCAAAGAGCATCGGCTGTAGCATGTCTTGGACAGGTGCTCTATGAGCAGGGCAGGGCAGAAAATGCAGCAGACCATAAGCCTGAGTATCTCAGATTATCACAGGCGGAGAGAGAGAGACAGGAAAAGGAGAGAGATTTTAGAATATGATAATAAGACCCATGGAGCCGGAGGATGCAGACTCGGTGGCGCAGATAGAAAAAGACAGCTTCACACAGCCCTGGAGCAGACAGGGATTTTTGGATGCCATGAGGCTTCCGGAGAATATCATGCTTGTGGCACAGGAGGATGGCGAGATACTGGGGTATCAGTGCACGTATGTGTCATTTGATGAGGGAGAGCTGACCAATATAGCAGTCAAAAAATCAGCACGAGGAAAAGGTGTGGGTGCACATCTTATCAGATGCCTGCAGGAAAAGGCAAAAGAGTCAGGTGTTGAGCGCATTGTGCTCGAAGCCAGGGTGACTAATGAGGCTGCGATATCACTGTATCAGAAGATGGGGTTTGTAAACCTTGGAATCAGAAAAAATCTATATGAGCATCCGGTAGAGGACGGTGTCATCATGTCCTATACTGCGGAGGAAAATTTATGTTAGACGTGTGTTTACTTGGAACAGCAGGCATGATGCCTTTGCCAAACAGATGGCTTACGGCACTTTCACTAAAATATAACGGCAGCAATATACTTATTGACTGCGGTGAGGGAACGCAGATTGCGATGAAGGAGGCCGGAATCAATTTCAAGCCGATAGATATTTTATGCATCACCCACTTTCATGCAGATCATATCAGTGGATTGCCGGGGCTTCTTCTTACAATGGGAAATGCGGAGCGCACCGAGCCGCTTACCATTATTGGACCTAAGGGGCTTACAAGGGTTGTCACTGCACTTCGGACGATTGCGCCGGAGCTGCCTTTTGAGATAAAATGCATAGAGCTCAATGAGCAGGATGAATATTTTGAGATGAACGGATATCATATACATGCATTCCGCGTAAAGCATGCGGTGCTGTGCTATGGCTATTCGGTTGAGATAAAGCGTAGTGGCAGATTTTCCGTGGAAAGAGCAAAGGAAAAAGAAATCCGATGCGCCTGTGGAATCCTCTTCAGAAAGGCAATACCGTTGAATTTGAGGGCAGAGTGTATACTCCGGATATGGTGCTTGGACCTGCAAGAGAAGGGCATAAAGGTAACATATTGTACGGACTCAAGGCCACTTGAGCACATAGTGGAGGCAGCAGAGGGATCAGACCTTTTTATCTGCGAGGGTATGTATGCTGAAAAGGAAAAGATAGTAAAAGCAAAGCAGTATAAGCATATGACCTTTTACGAGGCAGCAGACATGGCAAAGAGAGCCGGCGTGAAGGAGCTGTGGCTTACACATTTTTCGCCGTCACTTGTCAGGGCAGATGACTATATGCCACAGGTGAGGGATATTTTTGCAAACGCATATCTTGGAAAAGACGCAAAGAGCGTGGAGCTCATGTTTGACGAGCTTGCAGCAAACAATCCAAAGGATACCTACAAACAGTCTGTCACGGCAGATTATAAGATTGCGGCAGATTCTGATACGGAAACAGAATAGAGTAATATAATTAAGATTGGTGTAATAAAATGACAGAAAATACAGAAACAAAAAAAGAAATTAAAATACTTGCAATCGAAAGCTCATGCGACGAGACTGCGGCAGCAGTTGTAGTAAATGGACGTGATCTGCGAAGTAATGTGATTTCATCGCAGATAGATCTTCATACTTTATATGGAGGGGTAGTACCGGAGATAGCTTCCAGAAAGCATATTGAGAAAATTAATCAGGTCATAGAGCAGGCACTTTCAGATGCACAGATGACACTCGACGATATAGACGCAATAGGCGTAACATATGGTCCGGGACTCGTAGGAGCACTGCTTGTAGGCGTGGCAGAAGCAAAGGCCATAGCATATGCAAGAAACATTCCTCTTGTCGGAGTGCACCATATAGAGGGACATATCAGCGCCAATTATATAGAAAATAAAGACTTAGAGCCACCATTTTTGGCACTCGTCGTATCA
>SCPN01000367.1_pt1:0-65000 | contig 185008 bp, 209 predicted proteins | sample 6106831 | NCBI WGS metagenome assembly SCPN01 (sample SAMN10720447, study PRJNA508395) | human gut metagenome | isolation source: Participant 1, 0 month | reverse complement strand
GATGTTGGCTCAGAAGCAGCCATACATTCAAAGAGTGCGTAACAGCTCACTAGTCGAGAGTTCCTGCGCCGAAAATGTCCGGGGCTGAAACACGACACCGAAGCCGTGGACTCGCAATGCGAGTGGTAGAGGAGCATTCTTAAAACCGACGAAGCTGTACCGAAAGGAGCAGTGGAGGGATAAGAAGAGAGAATGCCGGAATGAGTAGCGAGAGAAAGGTGGGAATCCTTTCGGCCGAATATCTAAGGTTTCCAGAGTAAAGCTGATCTGCTCTGGGTAAGTCGGGGCCTAAGCACAGGTCGCAAGACGTAAGCGATGGATAACAGGTTTAGATTCCTGTACCACGCATTATCAGAACTGTAGGGACGCATGTGGAAAGCACGGGCCGGGAATGGAAAGACCGGTACAAGCGGGGCAGGAGTACAACAGGCAAATCCGTTGTATAATCCGAAGACGTGATGTGGAGCGAAATAAAGTAGTAAAGCGTGTGAGCCATGTGCCGAGAAAAGCTGCTATTGTGTAATGCGTGCCCGTACCGTAAACCGACACAGGTGGATGAGGAGAGAATCCTAAGGCCGACGGAAGAAGCATTGTTAAGGAATTCGGCAAAATGACCCTGTAACTTCGGGAGAAGGGGTGCCTGCGAGAGCAGGCCGCAGAGAATAGGCTCAAGCAACTGTTTAGCAAAAACACAGGTCTATGCGAAACCGAAAGGTGAAGTATATGGGCTGACGCCTGCCCGGTGCTGGAAGGTTAAGAGGAGAGGTTAGCGTAAGCGAAGCTTTGAATTTAAGCCCCAGTAAACGGCGGCCGTAACTATAACGGTCCTAAGGTAGCGAAATTCCTTGTCGGGTAAGTTCCGACCCGCACGAAAGGCGTAATGATTTGAGCACTGTCTCGACAATGCATCCGGTGAAATTGAAGTACCAGTGAAGATGCTGGTTACCCGCGCCAGGACGGAAAGACCCCATGGAGCTTTACTCCAGTTTGATACTGGGATTCGGTACTGCATGTACAGGATAGGTGGGAGACGAAGAAGGATGGACGCCAGTCTGTCCGGAGTCGCTGTTGGGATACCACCCCTGTAGTACTGGGTTTCTAACCAGTTGCCATAAACTCTGGCAATGGGACAATGTCAGGCGGGGAGTTTGACTGGGGCGGTCGCCTCCGAAAGGGTATCGGAGGCGCTCAAAGGTTCCCTCAGAATGGTTGGAAACCATTTGAAGAGTGCAAAGGCAGAAGGGAGCTTGACTGCGACACCGACGGGTGGAGCAGGTACGAAAGTAGGACTTAGTGATCCGGTGGTATAAAGTGGGATTGCCATCGCTCAACGGATAAAAGCTACCCTGGGGATAACAGGCTTATCACTCCCAAGAGTTCACATCGACGGAGTGGTTTGGCACCTCGATGTCGGCTCATCGCATCCTGGGGCTGTAGCAGGTCCCAAGGGTTGGGCTGTTCGCCCATTAAAGCGGTACGCGAGCTGGGTTCAGAACGTCGTGAGACAGTTCGGTCCCTATCCGGCGCGGGCGGAGGATATTTGAGAGGAGCTGTCCTTAGTACGAGAGGACCGGGATGGACGGACCACTGGTGTATCTGTTGTCGACCAACGGCATGGCAGAGTAGCCAAGTCTGGAAGGGATAAACGCTGAAGGCATCTAAGCGTGAAGCCCCCCTCAAGATGAGATATCCCTCCTTCGGGAGTAAGACCCCTTGAAGACTACAAGGTAGATAGGGCAGAGGTGGAAGCATGGCAACATGTGGAGCTGACTGTTACTAATAGGTCGAGGGCTTAATCTGGTTAATAACGGAGAAAAACAAATCGGATTTGTATGAAGTTTTGAAGGTACAGACCTTAATAATCCTCGATAGCTCAATGGTAGAGCACTCGGCTGTTAACCGAGTTGTTGTAGGTTCGAGCCCTACTCGGGGAGTTTTCTTTTTCTTAGGCTCCATGGTCAAGCGGTTAAGACATCGCCCTTTCACGGCGGTAACACGGGTTCAAATCCCGTTGGAGTCATTTTTAGCACAGCAATGCGCTGAGTTAAAAGTCATAAGTCGTATGCCGATGTGGCTCAATTGGCAGAGCAGCTGATTTGTAATCAGCAGGTTATCGGTTCGAGTCCGATCATCGGCTTATATATTTGGACCATTAGCTCAGTTGGTTAGAGCAACCGGCTCATAACCGGTCGGTCCTGGGTTCGAGTCCCCGATGGTCCATTAAATTTTTTCTTGCATTTTTGTGCAAACTGTGATATTATATATCACGCATTAAGCATTTGGCCTAGTGGCTCAGTTGGTTAGAGCGCCGCCCTGTCACGGCGGAGGTCACGGGTTCGAGTCCCGTCTGGGTCGTTTGTAGTGAGTATCTACTACAATTTTATATGGGATCTTAGCTCAGCTGGGAGAGCATCTGCCTTACAAGCAGAGGGTCACAGGTTCGAGCCCTGTAGGTCCCATTCATGCCGCAGTGGCGGAACTGGCAGACGCGCAGGACTTAAAATCCTGTTGTAGTGATACAGTACCGGTTCGATTCCGGTCTGCGGCATTCATTCAAAACACTTGACAAGAGTGTTATAATGAATGAGTAAATAAAATATGTGTGTGTAGCTCAGCTGGATAGAGCACTTGGCTACGGACCAAGGTGTCGGGGGTTCGAATCCTCTCACGCACGTTATATAGTATAGAAAGAGCAGGTTGTAATACCTGCTCTTTCTATATTACTACAAATCGTCCGCGGACGATTCGAACCCCAGGGTTCGTTCTACACTTCGTTGCGGTCGGCGCTAAGCGGAAGTCCACCGGACTTCCAGCGCCATCTCACGCACGTTCAGTTAGTTATGTAAATTCAAAGAAACAAGATGATACGGAATTAGGCAGACTTATATATCATAGACTGGCTGAATGCTCATGAAGCTGAGTCTTGGTGTGTACTTGATGATGAGATTTTTCCTGATTATGAGCAGTTGCAAATCGTGGAAAAGTTAGTTAAGACATGTTACATGGATGGACTGACGGATGACTGTGTTAACGAAGTTATTATGAAATTGACAGATGATCTTTAGAGAATTAAGACGAAGCTATGAATTACTACATAAGTGACCTGCATCTGTTCCATGAAGCATCAATCCGCTTTGATAACAGACCATTTGCGTCATTGGAAGAGATGCATGAGGCAGTTGTCAGCCGATGGAACAATAAAGTAAACAATGGAGATAATGTGATGAATGAACAATGGTTTTTATTGGGTGATATACATGGCAGTGCACAGCCGGTTCACTATTTTATCAAAAATAAGGAAAGATTGAGTTTGGATTCATCAGAAAACTTTATGATTCTGCTTGGTGATGTTGGTGCAAATTTTGCTCTCACTGGTCAGAGAGATCATAAATTCAAATCAGAGCTTTCAAAATTGCCATTTACTTTTATATGTCTAAGAGGAAATCATGAAGCTAGAGTAAAAACGGTTATGGACAAAAATCCTGATGGATGGGAAACAATATCAAAATATGATGGTTCCATATTTGTTGAGAAAGAATTCCCTCACATTGAGTATTTAGCAGACGGACCGGCAGTATATAATTTTAAGTCTTATAAAACTCTATCTCTGCCCGGTGCTTACAGCGTGGACAAGTACTATCGTCAAGCCAGACATTTGACATGGTATAAGGATGAGCAATTAAACGAAAAAGAAATGGAGCTCGGAAGAAAATTGTGCAGAAATGAGGCACCGTTTGATTTAGTACTTTCGCATACATGCCCATATCTATATGAACCAACCGATTTGTTTCTTGCAGGACTTGATCAGAGCACGGTTGATTCAACCATGGAAAGATATCTTGGCGAGATAGAATTTAATTTGGATTATAAGAGATGGGCCTTTGGACATTTTCATGAGGACCGGCTGTATCCATGGGCTGATGGCCGACAGATGCTGATGCTATTCAACGAAAATGTTGTAAATTTGGATAAATTTATGAATATGACCGAAAAACAGTCGTTTAAAGATATTATTGCATAAAAGAGCAAATGTGGCACAAAAGCCTAAACCGCATCAATTCTTTGCAGGAACTTTATTAGGTTTGAAAGAGAATATTGACATGGTTTAAGATATCAAATAAATAACATAATTGAGGCACGGAGTATTAATTCCGTGCCTCAATTGTTTTATCCGGATTACCTTTCTGTTGTAAAATAAAGGGCGTTATTTCAGTGCAGATATAATTTTGAAATATGGCTTGAAAAGGCTGTAATATTTCAGACCATCTGTCTCACCATAGCTCTTTGTGATGGCAGATCTTATGCCATTGAGATTCTTTGTTTTATTCTTGTTTTTTTCAAGAAAATCAACAAAATTTCCGGGATCATTAATATCACTGTGTGCGAAAATTATACCTGTAAAACGCTCTACCTTCTTTTTTACGCGCGTGAGCTTTTCAGGCGTAAAAGAGTAGGATTTGTCTTTTATGGTTTTATAAATTGTCTGACCCTGTTTCATACCATAAACATGAACCAGCGTCTCATGAAGCTTGAGCAGATTGTCTTTTCCCATGCAGTTTAGGAAAGAATCTACCTCAAAATGGTCGAAGTCTTCGGATACTGCCGATACTTCAGAAATATCTGATGTATCAATGCTGTCCGTTGAGGATTTAGCCTCATCTGCTTCGTTTTTATTTGAGCTGTTACCAGAACCGTTATGAGGTGTCTGTTCGTCAGTGAATGGTAAGTCATCATTAGTCATAAGCTTATCACTTGATGGTAAGTCATCGTTAGTTGCAAGCTCATCACCTTAACGGTTCACTGTCTGTATAGCTGCTATGATTGCCATCGAAAAGTTCACTCAGATTATAAGACTTTGAAGTGATAGCATCGGTATCAGTATCGGTATTGATATTGGTATTGGTAGTATCTTCCTTGGATGGAATATCTGCTACTACCTGATACTTGATGTTTTTTCCTTCTCTGGACAGCCTGTTTGCAGAAATTCACATTGAATCTGCGTACAGCGTATCCCTTATCTTTCCAGAACCTTACAGCAGGGTCATAGCCTGTGTCGTTGCTCATTATGATGTATTCATCAGCACATGAGGCTGCTGATACATCTGCTGTGTTTGTAACGATATGAGTAGCTGAAGAATTATCATTATATGGCTTTGTGTTATCTTGTATTTCAGTGTTGCCTGATGCATGTTCACATGTGCTTTCACTGAGGGAATCGTTGTGTCCAATCAGATAACCCATATAGGATACCAGCTGAAAATCGAGGGCATTCGTTCCCTCATAGCATTCCTCAAATCGTACATTAATACTGTTGTTTTCCATAAAGCCTGATGGACTGCATGTATGACATGTGGTGAATTTTTTGTGTAAAAAACTACGATTTCATCATCCTCATCTGCCATATCAAACAGCATCAGCCAGTTGTCGTTGACATTTTCGCTGTCTACTAAAAAGTGTCTGATAATAATCACCATTAATCCGGACAAAAGTATTGTAACATGAGTTTGAAATAATGGCAAATAAACATGATTTTTAGAAATCTTAGAAATGTTAACAATACAAAGTGTGCAACATATGATATAATTTTTATATGCTTTGAGGATGAGGGGGAGAAAATGAGAGGCAAAGAAATAAATAAACCGATGCTTGAAATCTGCTGTGGCAGCTTTTCGGATGTGAAAACAGCATATGAAAATGGTGCAGACAGGGTTGAACTGAACAGTGCCCTATATATGGGAGGGCTGACACCGACACTCGCCAATTTAATATATGCAAAGGAGAACTGCAATATACCGGTAGTGGCAATGGTTCGGCCGAGGGGCGGTGGATTTTGCTATTCTGATGAAGAATACGACACTATGCTTATGGATGCAAAAATTCTTTTAGAGCATGGAGCAGACGGTATTGCGTTTGGATTTCTGACAGAGGAAAAAATGCTTGACAAAAAGCGCACGAAGGAAATGATAGAGCTCATTCATGAGTGTGGCAGGGAAGCTGTGTTTCACCGCGCCTTTGACTGCATAGATAATCAGGACAGTGCAGCGGAGAAGCTTATTAGGCTTGGCGCAGATCGTATCCTCACAAGCGGTGGAGCAGTAAATGTATGGGATGGCAGAAAACAGCTTAAGCATCTTCAAAATCAATATGGAAAAGATATTACTATTCTGGCCGGAAGCGGCGTGAATGATACCAATGCGAGAGCACTTATCGAATACACAGGTATTACACAGGTACACAGCTCGTGTGGCTCATGGAAGTGTGATGTGACAGCAGCGGGCAATGCAGTGGATTTTTCGTATGATGAAGCGATGAAGAACTGCTATCAGTGTGCGGATGCAGGTAAGGTTAGGAAGCTTGCGGAAGAGGTAAGTGGAGTGTAATATTAAAGCAAAAGATTATAGAATTTCGGAGGAAGCAATTAATGGCGGAACAGGAAAATAGTAAGGATTTAATCAGTGTACTTTGGAGTGGCGCTGATGTACTTCGTTCTAAAATGGACGCGAATGAATATAAGAATTATCTTTTGGGAATTGTATTCTATAAATACCTATCAGATTCATTTTTGATAAGAGTATATGATTTGATAAATGATGAGAACCGGAATCGCTCAAGGTGGCACTCGAGGCATATAAAAATGAGTTGAAGGGTGAATATGCTAATGATTTGCTTGATGAATTAAAGCAGGATCGTAAATATGTAATTGAGCCTGAGCTTACATATACATGTTTTGCAGAGGATGCAAGGAATAATTGCTTTAATCGTGAGCAATTACAGAAAGCATTCAATAATATTGAGCAGAGCGGAGAGTTGTTTGTGGATTTTTTCCGACATTGATTTGTATTCAAGCAGGCTTGGAGCGGGAGACCAGAAACAAAGTGATACAATTGCAGAACTGATAAAAGTAATAGACCAGGCGGATTTGCTCAATTCCGATGGTGAAATACTTGGAGATGCATATGAATATCTGATAGGACAGTTTGCGTCAGAGACCGGTAAGAAGGCGGGAGAATTCTATACACCACAGGCAGTATCAAAAATTCTTACTAGAATAGCAATAACAGGACAGGAGAATGTGAAAGGTTTGTCAATCTATGATCCATGTATGGGCTCAGGTTCGCTGCTTCTTAACGCAAAGAGATACTATAAAGGTGATACAAACTATATAAAGTATTATGGACAGGAACTGAACATGTCTACATATAATCTGGCGAGGATGAATATGTTCCTGCATGATGTAGCTGCGGAGAATCAGAATCTGCATCATGGAGATACTCTTGATGCAGACTGGCCAACTGGTGAGGAAACTGACTTTCACATGGTACTTATGAATCCACCGTATTCTGCAAAATGGAGTGCTGCATCAGGATTTTTACAGGACGAAAGATTTTCAGAATATGGTGTTTTGGCGCCAAAATCAAAGGCTGATTATGCATTTTTACTTCATGGACTTTATCATCTGAAAAGCAATGGAACAATGGCCATCGTTTTGCCACATGGAGTGCTTTTCAGAGGTGCAGCAGAGGGAAAAATAAGAGAAAAGCTCCTTCGTTCAGGAAACATATATGCGGTTATAGGATTGCCGGCTAATTTATTTTATAATACGTCTATTCCTACATGCATTGTTGTACTTAAAAAGCATAGAGATGGCAGAGATGTACTGTTTATTGATGCGTCAAAGAAGTTCATTAAGGGCAAAAAACAAAACGAAATGTCAGACGAGCATATTGATGAAGTTATGGATTTGTATAACAGAAGAGAAACTGTAGACAAAGAATCCTATCTGGCAAGCTTTGATGATATTGAAAAGAATGATTTCAACCTAAACATACCGCGATATGTAGACAATTTTGAAAAGGAAGAGGAAGTCGATATAAATGGTCTGCTCGAGGATATGAAAAAAACCGATGACGAGATAGGAAAGGTCGAAGGTGAGTTTGTGAATTTGTTAAAAGACCTGACATCATCTGATGAAAATATAATGGCATCGTTAAAGCGTTATATTGATATGATTGAGGGGTGATTTGTATGGAAAATCCAAAGATTAGATTTAAAGGGTTTACTAAGGATTGGGAACAGCGTAAGCTTAGTGAACTTTTAGAAAAATATGAAGATCCTGTAGAAACACCACATGATGGATATGAAAGGGTCGGTATTCGAAGTCATGCTAAGGGAACGTTCCATAGTTTTGTGGAACCAGGTAAAGAATTGGATACTGCAAAAATGTATAGAGTAGCTGCAGATAAATTTATTCTTAACATCACATTTGCCTGGGAACATGCAGTTGCTATAACAGATAATAATGACGCTGGAAAGCTTGTATCTCACAGGTTTCCGCAGTTTTCATTTAATCCTAAATTAAAACCACATTTTTTTAAATATTTAATGCTTGATAAAAAATTTCGAGAACATCTTGAATTGTCATCTCCTGGCGGAGCTGGAAGAAATAGAGTTTTAAAAATATCTGATATGCTGAAATATGAAATAAAACTTCCAAGCATTGAAGAGCAAATTAAAATTGGAGAATATTTTGATAGCCTCGACCACCTCATCACTCTTCACCAGCGAAAGTGTGAACAGACAAAAAAATTGGAAAAAAATATATGCTTCAAAAAATGTTTCCTCAAAATGGAGCAAAAGTTCCAGAAATTAGATTTGATGGGTTTACTTACGATTGGGAACAGCGTAAGTTGGGGGTGAACTTTTAGAAAATACTGGAGATTATGGTTCAAAACGCCACATGATGAAATGATGAAGGGTCAATATTCAATCAGATAAAGGGAACGTTCCATGTTTTGAACCAGGTAAAGGAGTGGATACTGCAAAATGTATAAGTAGTGCAGATGGGATTTATTCTTAACATCATTTGCCTGAACATGCAGTTGCTATAACATGGATAATAATGACTGGAAAGCTTGTATCTACACAGGTTTCCGCAGTTTTCATTTAATCCTAAATTAAAACCACATTTTTTTAAATATTTAATGCTTGATAAAAAATTTCGAGAACATCTTGAATTGTCATCTCCTGGCGGAGCTGGAAGAAATAGAGTTTTAAAAATATCTGATATGCTGAAATATGAAATAAAACTTCCAAGCATTGAAGAGCAAATTAAAATTGGAGAATATTTTGATAGCCTCGACCACCTCATCACTCTTCACCAGCGCCAAGTGCGATGAACTTAAGAAAATGAAAAAATATATGTTACAAAATATGTTTATATAATCATTTGATATTAGGGGGTATGAGATTTCCTGAAGGAAGGGAGGGTTAAGAATGTCCACAGGGAATTAAAATGGATACAATAATTTTATACCATGGTTCCCTAACAAAATAGTAACACCGGTATTTGGTGGCGGAGATGATAAACATGATTATGGTCGTGGATTTTATCTGACGAAAACATAGATTTAGCAAAAGAATGGGCGGTTTGCAGACCTAATGAACAGAATGGATGGGTTCATAAGTATGAGTTAAATACAAGGAATCTAAAAATTTTGGATTTTCAGGAGAAAGATGTTTTATCGTGGCTTGCAGAGCTTATGAAACATCGCGATGCTGCTGATTCCAAGCGTTATAGGATGCTTGCAGCAAAGTTTATTGATAAATATGGTATTGCTACCGATGCATATGATGTGATAAAGGGATGGCGCGCAAATGCATCATATTTCTACATTGCAAAAGAATTTGTCCGAGATAATATTGATATAGATATTCTTGAAGAATTGCTTTCGTTAGGCGGATTGGGGATTCAGTATTGTATTAAGACAGAAAAAGCATATGCAAATTTACGCGAGATAGAAAGTGATTTACTTCAAGTTGAATACAATGAATTTAACAATAAGTATAATCAAAGAGATATTGAAGCAAGAAAAAATAATGCGTGATTTAGTAGATTCAGAAGCAAATAAGGTTACGAATGTTTTTAGTACATTGTTTTAGAGGTGAGAAAATGGGCGCATATTCAGAAGCGTATCTGGGTGACGTGGTGGAAAATCAGGGAAAACTATTTGATTTTGTGGCACAGTCTTATCCTGATAGTGATACAGAAGATTTTATAAATACGTATATGAAAAGTAAAACCAGAAAAAGTATTGACAATGCGATGGCTTATGTTAATACTATGGATGCAAAGAATTGTGGAAATACTTTTCAGACACAGAAAAATATAAGTTAAAGCAGGGGAAAGCAATCGAAGGATTTATGCCGATTGGATTGGTGAATTTTATGCTTATTATCAGTGGTATTATGATATTCCAAGCGCAGAGGTAATAAATAAAGTACCGGTCGATTTTCTGAGGAAAGGCTTATTGTGGACTTCATGATTTAGAGCTTGATTTGGCGGTAAAAAAGGTAGGTAAATTATAAATGAATATAGTTTGTTTTCATAATCCAAATGAGGAAAATGGATATCTTAGTAACTGGTATTTAAGTGAGTTTGAATGTGGCGGAATAAGATTTTCATCAATGGAACAATACATGATGTATCAAAAAGCAAATTGTTTTGGTGATATAAAAATAGCGGAGAAGATTCTTGAAACTACAGATGTTGCACAAATTAAGGCTTTGGGAAGAAAAGTTTCAAATTATAATGAAACAATCTGGAATGGAAAGCGACAGATTGTTGTTTACAAGGGAATTTGTGAAAAATTTCAAAATCCTGAATTGAAATCCAGACTAAAGGCTACAGGTGATGCGGTTTTAGCGGAATGTGCTGTGAGGGACTGCATATGGGGGATTGGATTGTCAATGACAGATCCTAAAAGACTGGAAATGGAAAAGTGGAGAGGACAGAATCTGCTTGGATTTGCACTTATGATGGTGAGAGATAGAATATAAAATATGAAAAAAATTTTGATTACTTTTAAGAGCATTCATCCGTGCTTTTAATTAATTTTAGGCGTGGGACAATTTGACTCACGTCTTTTATATTATAAGTGATGAAAAGTGGCATCACTCGTTATTAGCGTAAGTCTATTTGGATATGGTGAATAAAACCAAAAGTTTGGGAACAGCGTAAGTTTAGTGACATTGCCTCAAGAGAATCGGTCTCAAGAGAATCATCCTACGATTTACCAAGCCTAGAGTATGAAGATGTAATTGCAGAAGAAGGAAGATTAAATAAAGATATTAGCCTAAAAGAAAATATTAAAAAAGGAATTGTTTTTGATGGTTCTCAAGTATTGTATGGAAAACTTCGACCATATCTTCATAATTGGCTAAATCCAGATTTTTCAGGTGTTGCAGTTGGTGACTGGTGGGTTTTAAAACCTATAAGCTGATAAAAGTTTTATATATCGACTTATTCAGAACACAAGTTTGATGATATTGCTAACCGTCAGCAGGGTCAGAAAATGCATAAAAGCGATTGAATTTAGTATCAAATACAGAGTTCGCAGTTCCAGTTTCACAAGAAGAGCAGGAAAAGATTGGTGAGTATTTTTCCTCCCTCGACCACCTCATCACTCTTCACCAGCGCCAGACAGATTTTTATAAAAAAATCAGTTTCTACTATATCTCATCGTAAGCCAATAAAAAATTATAAATGTTGAAAACGATTGGGAACAGCGTAAGTTTAGTGACATTGCCTCAAGAGAATCGGTCTCAAGAGAATCATCCTACGATTTACCAAGCCTAGAGTATGAAGATGTAATTGCAGAAGAAGGAAGATTAAATAAAGATATTAGCCTAAAAGAAAATATTAAAAAAGGAATTGTTTTTGATGGTTCTCAAGTATTGTATGGAAAACTTCGACCATATCTTCATAATTGGCTAAATCCAGATTTTTCAGGTGTTGCAGTTGGTGACTGGTGGGTTTTAAAACCTAATAATGCTGATAAAAGTTTTATATATCGACTTATTCAGACACAACGATTTGATGATATTGCTAACCAATCAGCAGGGTCGAAAATGCCAAGAGCCGATTGGAATTTAGTATCAAATACAGAGTTCGCAGTTCCAGTTTCACAAGAAGAGCAGGAAAAGATTGGTGAGTATTTTTCCACCCTCGACCACCTCATCACTCTTCACCAGCGCCAGCACAAATTATATCTGAACATGCTTTTATAAACTGTTTTTTATCGTAAGTAACATCGTATCTATACAATGGTTACCATAAATTTGACAACGAATCAAACATGAACCAACCTCAAACAAAACAAGCCTAATTATGGTTACATCAGCGTAAGCAGTACTAATAAAGGAGGTAGCGTATGCTAGAGGATATGAGCAAGGATGCATTATTTTACAACTATTACACACAGTGGATAGAAGTGTATAAGAAAGATGCAATTCGTGAAGCCACTATGGCAAAGTACAGGATGACTCAAAAGTGGGTGGAGAAGCTGGCTCCGGAGCTTAAGGTTTGTGAGCTGACAAGGACCGCGTATCAGAAGATACTAAATGATTACGCAAAGGAGCATGAGAGACAGACAACACTTGACTTCCATCATCAGCTAAAGGGGTGCGGTAATGGACGCGGTGGATGAGGGGCTGATAGAGCGTGATCCGACCAGAAAGGCTATCATCAAGGGTAAGACACCACGTGAGAAAAGATTAAATATCTCAATCAGTTTGAGTTGCATACTTTGATAGCTGATCTGGATATAAAGGAAGAGCCGAACTGGGACTGGTTTATTTTGCTTGGCAAAGACAGGGATGCGTTTTCAGAGGCGCTTGCCATCACACCGAAGGATTTTGATTTTGGAAGGCAAACTCTTTCTATAAGTAAGACGTGGGATTATAAGGGTAAAGGCGGTTTTCTACCAACGAAGAATAAGTCATCTGTGAGAAAGATTCAGATTGACTGGCAGATAGTAGTAAAGTTTTCTGAGCTGATAAAAGGGTTGCCGGAGGACGAGCCTATATTTGTAGGAGAGGAAAAGATTTATAATTCAACCGTCAATGATGCTCTCACCAGACACTGTAAGGCCTGTGGGATATCGGAGATTTCCATTCATGGACTTAGGCATACGCATGCGTCGTTGCTTTTGTTTGCCGGTGTTTCTATAGCCAGTGTGGCGCGCAGATTGGGGCATGCGAGTATGACAACAACACAGAAAACATATCTGCATATCATTCAGGAACTGGAAAATAAGGATGTGGATCTGGTAATGAGGAACTTTGTCAGGACTGTAATGTAGCTTTTTAAACAATATGCTTACGCTGATTTTGATATAAGTAATTTTGTGGTATTTTATGCCTATATTTGCTATAATAAATATAGTTAGTGTTTAGGTTTTGAAGAAGGAGAAATTATCATGCCGGAGTTGGAATCGTTAATAGAGCAGAAATTGATTGAGCAGTTGATATATGGGGATTCGCAGTGGACGTACAGACCAGATTTAAAGACAGAAGCGGATTTATGGAACAATTTTAAATATATTTTAGAGCAGAACAATAAGGACAGGCTGGATGGTGAGCCACTTTCTGATTCAGAGTTTGAGCAGGTAAAGAATCAGTTGCAGTTTTCAACATTTTATAAGGCTGGAGAGTGGCTGGTAGGCGAAAACGGCAAGGTCATGGTGCATGTACAGCGTGATACTAAGAAGCTTCATCTGGTTGTGATGAATCATGAGCATATTGCAGGTGGCAGCAGTGTGTATGAGGTTATAAATCAGTACAGTGTATTGAAGGATGATGAGGATGCCGCATCAAGAGACCGTAGATTTGATGTGACCTTGATGATAAACGGTCTTCCAATGATACATATTGAGCTGAAAAACAGACAGCATTCGTATATGGAAGCATTCAATCAGATAAAGAAATACATTGGTGAAGGGCAGTTCAGGGGGATTTTTTCGGCTGTTCAGATGTTTGTTATAAGCAACGGTGTTGACACGAAGTATTTTTCTGCAGCAAGTGATACGGAGCTAAAGAAAGAATTTATCAGCGGATGGGTTGACAGGAACAATCAGCCGGTTTCTGATTATATTGATTTTGCAAAAAATGTCCTTAAGATTCCACAGGCACATGAGATGATTGCAAGATATACGGTTTTAGATAATGAAGCTAAGCGGCTTATTCTGCTTAGACCATATCAGATACATGCTATTGAGGCAATTCGTGAAGCATCACGAACAGGAAAGTCGGGATTTGTATGGCATACTACAGGCTCGGGAAAGACGCTTACATCATATAAGGCAACAAGAAATCTCCTTATGGATATTCCGGCGTTGGATAAGGCTATTTTTCCTTATAGACAGGAAAGATCTTGATGAGCAGACAAATACGTCATTTAGTTCATATTCTCAGAATGATTCAATTGATGTGGATAATACTGATAATGTGACTGATTTGAAAAATAAACTTAAATCGTCTGACAGACAGATGATTGTTACTACAATTCAAAAGATGCAGATTCTCATTTCAAAGCGTCTGAAGGAGGGCACAGCTGAGTATAACAGGTTAAGAGGATTAAAAATAGCTTTTGTGGTGGATGAGTGTCACAGAGCTGTATCTCCGGCTACCAAGAGAATAATCGAACGCTTTTTTGGAAAGTCACTCTGGTTTGGCTTTACAGGAACACCACGTTTTCCGGAGAATCCTTATCCGTTGATGGGGGATTTGCCACGTACAACAGAGGAATTATACGGAGCATGTCTGCACAAATATACTATCCAGAATGCTATTCATGATAATGCTGTTTTGGGATTTCAAGTGGAGCACGATGGTCCAAAGGATGTGACGGATGAGACTGACAGCAGCCGATATGAAAATGAGACGCATATGCTCAAGGTGCTTGAGGTTATTTTAAATAAGTCATATCATAAGCTGGGCTTTCAAAATGGAAAGGGCAAGACCTTTGAAGGGCTTTTGACTACAAGTTCAATTTCGCTTGCACAAAAATATTATGAGCTGCTCACAAGGGTGAAAAACGGAGAAACGCCATTAAAGATAGATGAACGCATAAAGCAGGTTTTACCGGACTTCCCTAAGTTTGCCATTACATACTCTGTGACTGAAAATGAGGACGGCTCGCAGGTCAATCAGGAGAAGATGAAGCAGTCTCTTGATGACTACAACGCTATGTTTGATACAAAGTTTGATATTTCACAGATTACTTCATACAATAGTAATCTAAATAAACGACTTTCTAGAAAAGATCCTAAGTATAAGAGCAGAAACGAACAGCTTGATCTGGTTATTGTTGTGGATCGTCTGCTCACAGGCTTTGATGCGCCATGCATGTCGACAATTTTTATTGATAGGCAGCCGATGGGACCTCACGATTTAATACAGGCCTTTTCCAGAACTAATCGTATTTTTGACAAAAAATCAAAGCCGTATGGACAGATTGTAACTTTTCAGGCACCGGTACTTTTCAAGAAATGTGTGGATGATGCTGTCAAGCTTTACTCTGCAGGAAGTACAGAGGATACACCGCTTATTGCAGAGTGGGATGATGTGGAGCCTGCTTTTAAAAAGGCGCTTGCGGCACTTAGAATTGCAGCTCAGATACCGGACGACATTCCGTCAATGTCAGATGAGGAGAAGCTTCATTTCATGAAGATGTTTCAGAGCTTTGACAGACTTTTTGCACAGCTTAAATCCTTCAGCAGATATGATGAAAGTATGCTTGATGATTATGGAATTACTGAACAGGAATATATAGACTATGCAGGTCATTACCTGAACATAAAAAGTGAGATTGGGCCAGACCCGGGGCCGGACCCGGTTAATCCGCCGGTAGAACCGGAAATAGACTCAGATTATGAGCTTATGGCATACAGTAATACAAGGATTGATTATGAATATATCATCAATCTCATTCAGAATATCGTCAATCCTGAGGATGATGGTGATATCACTCCTGAGGAAAAGCAAAAGAAGATTGATGAGGCAAAGCAGTATGTAGAGGATCTGCGTAAGGATAATCCGAAGGTTGCAGATATCATGTCACATCTGATTAATGAGATAGAGCTTGATGAGAGCAGGTTCAAGGGTAAATCAATTCTAAACATTGTTGAAAATATGAAACATGAATGTATAGAACAGGTTGTGAGTAATTTCTGCTTGCTATGGCATGCAGACAAGGATGATGTAATGTATGCGGCAACACATTACCGCAATGGGATTATCCCCAATGAGAGCGCAATAAAGGCATCTATTAATTATCCTGAGTACAAAAATACAGTGGAACACGCTTTACCTAAATTCAAGTACTATGCTAAGTTTTTCGCAGAGCTTAGGAGTACGCTGGATGACGAGATTAAGCCTTTAGTGTAAAGAAATGTATTTCACAACACTTATAATACATATACAATTAAATACCGGATTGTGTTATAATATGTCTGTCGGCGGATTCGTCGGCAGACTTTTTTTAAGGAGAGTAAAATGAGAGTATTAACAGATTTAGAGCCAAAGAACGTTTTTTCGTTTTTCGAGGATATATGCAGTATTCCTCATCCATCATACAAGGAAGAGAAAATCAGTAATTATCTGGTGGAGTTTGCAAAGGCAAGAGGCCTTGAGCATTACCAGGATGAGCTTCACAATGTGATAATCATAAAGGAAGCATCAGAAGGATATGAGGATGTGGAGCCAATCATACTGCAGGGGCACATGGATATGGTTTGCGAGAAGGCTACCTGACTGTGATAAGGATATGGACGAGGAAGGCCTGGACCTTTTGATAGATGGTGATTTTATCTCGGCAAAGGGCACTACACTCGGTGGAGATGACGGTATCGCGGTGGCATATGCGCTTGCTATTTTGGACGATGACAGCCTGTCACATCCACGCCTTGAGTTTGTATGCACTGTATGCGAGGAGGTCGGCATGGAGGGTGCTACAGGCATCGATGTGTCTATGCTTAAGGGAAAGAAGCTTCTTAATATGGACAGCGAGGAGGAGGGCGTGATGCTCGCAAGCTGCGCCGGTGGATGCAGAGCCGATGTGAAGCTGCCTGTAGAGAGAGAGACAGTGAGCGGAACAAAGCTTACTGTGAGCTTATCAGGTCTCACCGGCGGACACTCAGGCTCAGAGATTGATAAGGGAAGGGGCAATGCCAATATTCTTATGTCCAGACTGCTTCGCGACGCATCGGCACCTGTAGCTATAGCTTCTATAGATGGCGGCAGAAAGGATAATGCCATTCCAAGAGAGTGTACTGCACAGATTATTGTAGCACCTGATGAGGCTGCGGCAGTGAAGGCTTCGATAGAACAGGCAGCAGCTGAGATTGCGGAGGAGTTTAAGGCATCTGATCCTGACCTTAAGCTTGCTGTGTCAGAGGAGACTGACTGTAGTGAGTCAGCTATAAGTGCAAAGGACAGCGCAAGGGTTATCGCACTTATCGAGGCACTGCCAAACGGCATCATCAGAATGAGCCGGGAAATCGATAAGCTTGTTGAGACTTCACTTAATCTGGGAGTTTTAAAATCGGACGATGCTGCTGTCACTTTAAGATACGCAGTCAGAAGCTCTGTCGGTGTGGCTAAAAAAAGCCTTAAGAACCAGCTTGTCTGCATAGCAGGCGCTTTTGCGGCAGAGGTTACATTTGAGGGAGATTATCCTGCATGGGAGTACAAGAAGGATTCAAAGCTCCGCGAGGATATGGTACGGATTTTTGAGGAGATGTATGGCAAAAAGCCTACAGTTGAGGCTATTCATGCCGGTGTCGAGTGCGGACTTTTAAGCGGCAAGATTGAAGGACTCGACTGCATATCAATGGGACCTGACATGTATGATATCCATACGACTGAGGAGAGGCTTTCCATATCCTCTGCAAAGAGGTCATATGAGTATATACTCAGAGTGATTGCGTGCAAATAAATAGTTATTCAAGGCTTTTGATAAAGGAAAGAGGTGTCATATGATACCTCTTTTTTTAAATGCCCTGTGAAAATAGCTCAGATTGTGAAATCCGACAGACAGTGAGACATCTAAAATTGAGGTGTTGCCGTGCTCGAACTGTTCCACGGATTTTTCAAGACGCACATTGTTGATATACTGCACGCAGGTCATGTTCATGTGTTTTTTGAAGAAACGCATGAAGTGGTATTCACTGAAATAGCAAAGCCCGGCAAGCTCTGAAACCTGGATGCTTTCGGCATAGTGCACCTCGATGTAATCGAGCACATTTTTGAGCTTATCGGAGGATGTGTTGACACCGAAAATCAGCATTTTTTTCACTGTATTGCAGCAATAGAAATATTGCCTGAAGCAGAAATGCCTTTAGAGCCAGCTCATAGCCGAATTCCTGACTGGAGTATAGCTTTGTTATGCGCATGAAGCATTTGCAAAGGGATGAATATGCCGGATGCTTCGGTGCAATCAGGTAAGGCATGGCGAACTCATGGTTGATTAGCGGAGTCAGATATCTTGAAGAGCATATATCGGTATTGTTTCCACCTAAAAAATTGATATGGAATACATACGTTTCCGAGTAAAATTCGTCGCAGTCCCTTATTGAAATGGAATGCAGCAGCAGTGGCGGGATAAAGATGATATCGCCTTCCTTTGCTTCATATTCGAGCAAATCAATCTGATAGGTGCATGAGCCCTTTGTAATCAGTGTGAGCTCTGCCTCATCGTGCCAGTGTGTAGTGATGACAGGGTAATCTGCTGCAAGTCTTGTTATATATTTCTGAACGGGGAAAAATACTTCTCCGTGCTTTGCGTTTTCTTTCTGCCCGAGGGCAGGCGGATTATTGTTTTTCATATTGTTGTTTCTCCATAGCTTTTAAAACTATACCCTTTAAAATTATAAGAGCAGTATTGTGTTATAAAATGAAAAAATATTGCAAGAATTTATACTAATCACTTTCTATAATAGCAGTATAATACATCAAGACAAAGTGCTCAAGATGTAAATAGGTGCAAAATTTATGATTAGATAAGAGGTACACATTATGGAGAGAAAATGGTGGCATGACAAGGTGGCATATCAGATTTATCCAAAGAGCTTTCTGGATACAAACGGTGACGGAATAGGAGATTTAAGAGGTATCATTTCAAAGCTGGATTATTTAAAATCGCTTGGAATTGACATCATATGGCTGTCTCCGATATATAAATCGCCATTTGTGGATCAGGGCTATGACATATCTGATTACTATGCGATAGCTGAAGAATTCGGTACTATGGAGGAGTTTGATGAGCTCCTTGCCGAGGCAAAGAAGCGTGATATGCACATCATCATGGATCTGGTAATAAATCACTGCTCGGATAAGCACGAATGGTTTCAAAAGGCACTTAAGGATCCGGATGGAGAGTATGCTGATTACTTTTATTTCAGAAAAGGTAAAAACGGCAATCCGCCGAGCAATTACCGCTCTTATTTTGGCGGAAGCTGCTGGGAGAAGGTGCCGGGCACTGACAAGTATTATCTGCACATGTTTGCGAAGGAGCAGCCGGATTTAAACTGGGAGAATGAAAAGCTAAGACAAAAGCTTTATGAGATGATTAACTGGTGGCTTGATAAGGGCTTGTCAGGATTTAGAATAGATGCGATAATCAATATAAAGAAAAATCTCGATTTCCCTGATTTTGAGCCGGATGCAGAGGACGGACTGGCTGCCTGCTACAAGATGGTTGAAAGTGCAGAAGGTGTCGGAGAGCTCTTAGAGGAATTAAAGAACAATACATTTAAGAAGTATGATGCATTTACGGTTGGCGAGGTATTCAATATGAAGCCTGAGGAGCTGCCGGAGTTTATCGGTGAGAATGGGCATTTTTCAACGATATTTGATTTTTGTGCACAGTGCTTAAGTGATGGAGAGCATGGCTGGTATGATGCACCGAAAATAGATTTTGACACATGGAGAAAGACCATTCTTGGTTCACAGCTTGAGACAGAAAAGTACGGCTTTAAGGCCAATATTATAGAAAATCATGATGAGCCGAGAGGTGCCTCAAGATTTTTACCAAAGCATGCTCAAAATCCTGCCGGAATAAAGATGTTAGGAACTGTCAGCGTACTGCTTCGAGGCATTCCGTTTATATACCAGGGGCAGGAAATCGGTATGCAAAATGCAAAATGGAACAGTATAGATGAGTATGACGATATCAGCACAAAGGATCAGTACAAGGCAGCACTTGCAGCAGGCTTATCAAAGGAGCAGGCACTTGCAGCCTGTGGAAGGATGAGCAGGGATAATGCAAGGACACCTATGCAGTGGAGTGATGAGGCAAATGCCGGTTTTACCACAGCAAAGCCATGGCTTAAGGTCAATGAAAACTATAAGGCTATCAATGTTGCGGCGCAGGAAAAGGAACCTTCATCTGTTTTGAACTATTACAGAAGGCTTGTGGCACTCAGAAAGTCAGATGAATTTAAGGAGTTGTTCACCTACGGCAGATGTGTTCCGGCATATGAGGATACAGATGACATCATGGCTTATTACAGAGAGGATGAAAATAAGCGCGTGCTGGTTGTGGCAAATTTTGGCAGTAAAGAGGCACAAATCAGGCTGGATGGCAGTGTGAAAAAGGTGCTTTTGTCCAACACAAATGATGCTGAAAAGAGCACTGTTTCAGTGGGAGCATCCGAGCTTAAGCTTGAAAGCTGTGAGGTTTTGGTGGTGCTTGTAAAATAGCATAATTTGATACAGCATTAAAGAAACCAGGCTGAATTTTTACAAAAAGAGACAGCTAAAAGAGATAACTAAAAGAGATAATGAAGAGACAAGGAGGGCATAATGAGCAAAAACAATAACGAAAAATGGTGGAAAAAGGCGGTAGTTTACCAGATTTATCCAAAGAGCTTTCAGGATTCCAACGGAGACGGCTTTGGTGATTTACAGGGTATCATCAAAAGACTTGATTATCTTGAGACACTTGGAATCAATGCAATCTGGCTTTCGCCGGTATTCAAATCACCGCAGGCGGACAACGGTTATGACATTTCGGATTACAGGGATATTGATCCGACGTTTGGCAGTCTCGATGATATGGAGGAGCTCATAAACGAGGCAAAGAAGCACAATATAAGGATTATGATGGATCTTGTCTTAAATCATTCTTCAAACGAGCACAGGTGGTTCAAGGAGGCTAAAAAGAGCAAGGACAATCCATACCATGACTACTATATTTGGAGAGATGGAGATGAAGGCGTGCCGCCAAGTGATATGAAGGCTTGTTTCGGTGGAAGCGCATGGGAATATGTGCCGGAAATCGGACAGTATTATTTCCATCAGTTTTTACCGGAGCAGCCGGATTTAAACTGGGAGAATCCAAAGGTCAGAAGAGCAATCTACGATATGATTCTCTGGTGGATGGACAAGGGAGTCGGCGGCTTCAGACTTGATGTAATCGACCAGATAGCAAAAGAGCCGGACAAGAGAATCACCATAAACGGACCAAGGCTTCAGGAATATTTTAAGGAACTGAGCAGGGAGACCTTCCAGAAGGGCGACCTGATTACTGTAGGTGAGGCATGGGGCGCAGACACAGAGCGCGCAAAGCTTTACAGCAATCCGGATGGCAGCGAGTTTTCTATGGTGTTCCAGTTTGAGCACATAGGGCTAGACCAGAAGGAGGGCGGCGAGAAATGGGACCTTGCACCGCTTCCGTTTAAAAAGCTTAAAAAGATAATGGCTCACTGGCAGAATGAGCTCTACAACTGTGGCTGGAACAGTCTGTTCTGGGACAATCATGACCTGCCGCGTATCGTGTCAAGATGGGGCAATGACAGGGAGTACAGAGTGGAATCTGCAAAGATGCTTGCTATATTGCTGCACGGCATGCAGGGTACACCATACATCTATCAGGGCGAGGAGCTGGGCATGACAAATGTACAGTATGATATCGAGGATTATAAGGACTGTGAAATCATAAACATGTACCATGAGCGCCTTGAAAAAGGATACTCAAAGGATGAAATCATGAAGTCCATTTACGCAAAGGGCCGTGACAATGCAAGGACACCTATGCAGTGGGATGACTCGGCAAATGCCGGCTTCACCACAGGAACACCCTGGATAAAGGTAAATGACAATTACGACAAAATAAATGCCAAATCACAGGTGGATGACCCTGATTCAATCTTTAGCTGCTACAAGAAGCTTGTTCAGCTGAGAAAGGATTATCCGGTATTTGTTGATGGTAAATTTACACTTTTACTTGAGGATGATGAGAATATTTTTGCATACAGCAGAAAGAATGAAGAAAAAACCATGATTGTTGTGTGCAATTTCTTTGACAAGGAGATACCAATGCCGCTTGCAAAGGAGTGTGAGGGCATGGAGGTGCTGATTTCAAATTATAAGGATACCTCTGATATGTCAGTGCTCAGACCTTATGAGGCCAGGATGTATATACGATAGATAAAATTGATACCGCTTGTTTTTATAAAGGTGTTTTATAAAAGCAGGCGGTATTATTGTTTTTTTTAAGGATAATGTATATAATAAGTTACCGAAAAAATTCAATGGACGATGAGAGGAACCAATTCCATGTTTGATATAATAATAATAGGCAGTGGTCCGGCAGGACTGTCTGCAGCAATATATGCAAAGAGAGCCAATCTGAATGTGGCAGTAGCAGAAAAAGAATACGAGGGGACAGGCCAGATAGCCGAGAGTGGAAATGTGAACAACTATCTGGGGCTTCCCAACATAAATGGATACGACTTGGGAGAAAAATTCAGGGAGCATGCAGTGTCTCCTTGATGTAGAATTTATCGAAAAAGAAGCAGTGCAGATAGAAGCAGTGCAAAATGGTGAGAAAGAAGAATCAGCGATATACAGAGTGAAATTCGATGATGACACGATAGCAGAGGCAAGAGCGCTCATCTATACCGCAGGAGCATATCCGAGAAAGGCAGGAGTGCCGGGAGAGGATGAGTATACCGGTAAGGGAGTATCTTACTGCGCAATCTGTGACGGAGCATTCTATAAAGGAAAGACAGCCGCAGTGCTGGGCGGCGGAGATACCGCTTTGGATGATGCATTATATCTGTCCGATATATGTGAGAAGGTCTATCTGGTTCACAGAAGAGACAGCTTCCGAGGTGCACAGAGCACAGTTGAGCTTTTAAAGCAGAAAGAAAATGTAGAGCTTGTCCTAAACGAAGCAGTAACAGAAATATATGGAGAAAAAAAGCCGACAGGCATAAAGCTTAAAAGTGGCAGGACACTGGCTGTAGACGGAGTATTCGTGGCATATGGCTCAGTACCGCAGTCAGAGCTTATAAAGAATCTGGTGCAGCTCGATGAGAGAGGATATGTAGTGGCAGGTGAGGACGGCATCACATATGCTGCAACAAAAATGGTGACCATGATAGAATCGTCCAGCCGGGACTGTATGTGGCGGGAGATGTCCGTACCAAGACACTGCGTCAGGTGGTAACCGCAGTATCTGACGGAGCAAATGCCGCAACGACAGCCGCAGAGTATTTAAGGGACATTAATGGCTATAAACAAAATATATAACCACGGACAAATAATTTGTATAACTGATAGCATTGACTTTCAACACACACGTTTGTATAATAATCTCATCAATTCCTAGTAACACAATAGACTATGTAAGAATTAACGAGAAGAAGAAAATAATGAGATTTAATACAAGCTTACTTCATGCCGGCGTGACAAAAGAGACAAATGGCTCTACACTGCCACCGGTATATCAGACAAGTGCCTTCGAGCAGGAGAGCGCGGCAGATCTGGAAAAAATATTTGAAAACAAAGCTCCGGGCTACTGTTACACAAGAGTTGCCAATCCTACGATTACAGCTTTTGAGAACAGAATAACAAAGCTCGAGGGAGGAATAGCATCGGTGGCATGCGCATCAGGCATGGCGGCACTGATGAATACCTTCTTAAATATACTAAGCAGTGGAGATGAGCTCATCTCAAGCGCCAGCCTCTACGGTGGCACAATAGATTTGTTCCATGATCTTGAGGCTTTCGGCATCACAACCAGATATGTCGAGAACAACAACTGGCAGCAGATAGAGGACAGCATCAATGAGCATACCAGACTGATTTTTGCAGAGACTATCGGTAATCCCTGTCTGGATGTCACAGATATTGAGATGCTTGCAGAGATAGCACACGCACATGATATACCGCTTGTAGTTGACAATACCACATCGACAGCTTACCTGATACAGGTTTTAAAGCATGGAGCTGATATCGTGGTCAATTCATCTTCAAATATATCAATGGGAGCAGCAATGCAATCAGTGGTATTTTGACAGACTCAGGTAAGTTCAAATGGGACAAGAACAGATATCCGGGGTTTGCAGATTATGTGAAGTATGGACCTATGGCATTTGTCGCAAAGCTGAGAAACAGTCTTTTCAGAAATATGGGTGCCTGTTTAGCTCCGGTGAATGCATACTTAAATATTATAGGACTTGAGACACTCGGTCTTAGAATGGAAAGAGAATGCTCTAATGCACTCGAGCTTGCGTCATGGATAGAAAACAATTATCCTGACATAAGGGTTAATTATCCGGGGCTTTGTAGCAGCAAATGGCATGAAATAGCAAAAAAACAGTTCACAAACGGCTATGGAGCAATCCTTACAATCAGGGTTGGCAGCAAGGAAAAGGCATTTAAATTTATAGACAGCCTGACGATTCCATACACACTCAGCAATATCGGAGATACAAAGACACTGGTCATTCATCCGGGCTCCACAATCAGTCTTCACAGCACAGATAAGCAGAAGGAGGATGCAGGAGTATTTGAGGATCTTATAAGAGTCAGTGTGGGTATCGAGGATATAGATGACCTCAAGGAGGATTTTGCACAGGCTTTTGCAAATATAGCTGATTAAGCCATCATAATAAGGTATCAATGTGTATGCAAATGAGAGCGTGCATATGCATTTACATATAAAACAAAACATTAACATATTTACACAGTAAGGAGATTAAAAATGGCGGAGAAAGTTGATTACGCGGCCCTAAAAAAGGGCGGTTTCATGAGACAGAAGCAAAAGGGCTGTTTCTCGCTTAGAATTGCGGTTGTAGGAGGAAATCTTACAGCAGAAAATATCAAAACAGTAGCAGAGGTTGCTGAGAAATACGGACACGGATATGTTCATATGACATCGCGTCAGGGTATTGAGATTCCTTTTATCAAGGTTGAGGATATCAATGTGGTAAAAGAGGAACTGGCAAAGGGCGGTGTAGGAACAGGTGTCTGCGGACCAAGAGAGTACGTACTGTCACAGCGTGTCAGGGCTCAGAAATCTGTCCTAGCGGATGTATCGATACATACACTCTGGCTAAGGAACTTGATGAAAGATACTTCGGAAGAGAGCTTCCTCACAAGTTCAAGTTTGGTGTCACAGGCTGTCAGAACAACTGCTTAAAGGCTGAGGAAAACGATGTCGGAATCAAGGGTGGCATGACAGTAGAGTGCAGCCATGACGATTGTATCCAGTGTGGTGTATGTGTGAAGGCATGCCGCGAGGGTGCACTTAGCATGGAGGATGGCAGGATTGTCATCGACAGAGACAAATGTAACAACTGTGCGCGCTGCGTAAAGAGCTGTCCGACAGATGCATGGAAGGGAACTCCGGGATATATCGTATCGTTTGGAGGACTTTTCGGAAACCACATCTATAAAGGAGAGCAGTTAGTCCCGATTATCCGCGACAAGGAAACTCTTTTCAGAGTGACAGATGCAGCAATTAGTTTCTTCGAGAAGCATGCAAACGGTGGTGAGCGTTTCAGACTTACTCTTCAGAGAGTGGGCGAGGAAGAGTTCAAAAAAGAGATTCAGGCAGCATACGAGGGTAAATAATTCTCTATGTATAGCAGGAAATATCCGGCATGCATAAACAACAACGGTTACGGCAATAAATATAATAAATATGAGTATAGGAAGGGAGATGCAAAATGGCAGATATAGCATTCGACGATCAGGTAGATATAACTGACAAGGTTTGCCCTCTTACATTTGTAAAGGCAAAGGTAGCAATAGAGGAATTAGATGACGGTGAGGTACTTGCAATCCGTATGAATGATGGAGAGCCGGTACAGAATGTTCCAAGAAGCATGAAGGAAGAAGGACACAAGATACTTAAGCTCGAGGACAACGAGGATGGAACATACACTCTTTACGTCAGAAAGGTTGAGGACTAATCATGGCAGCAAGAATTTCAAAGGCTGATTTTGATGAAAAAGTATTAAAAAGCAAGCTTCCGGTAATTGTTGATTTTTACTCGGATTCATGTGTGGCCTGCAAGAAGCTGGCACCGGTTCTCGGAGATATCGAGGATGATTATGAGGATAAGCTTCATGTATACAAGGTCAACACAAACTTTGACGGAGAGCTTGCTGATGAGTATGAGGTGACTGCGAATCCGACACTGCTTTTCGTAAAAGACGCAGAGGTCTTAGACAGAAAGGTCGGCGTACAAAAGCCTGCCGATTTGAAGGCGTGGGTTGAAGAATTATTATAGTTTTTAGATTATTATATAAAGCAGTCTGATACAGGATAATAACACATACAGATACCACAATCTGTGACACAGGAGGAAATAAAATGACTATCACAGTAGCAGGAGAGAAGAATATAAGGATGGACTTACATTACCGGAGCTTATCGAGCTTGAGAATGTAGATATGCCTGAGTATGTAACAGTTTCAATAAATGAGAATTTGTTGCCACAGAGGATAAGCCAAAGACAGTGCTTAAGGATGGCGACAATGTAGAGTTCCTTTACTTCATGGGAGGTGGATGCTAATGGCAATGACTGATGAGCAGATCGAACGCTATTCACGCCACATTATCCTTAATGAGGTGGGCGTTAAAGGTCAGAAGAAATTATTAAAGGGCAAGGTGCTTATTATCGGTGCCGGCGGACTTGGAGCTCCGGCAGCCATGTATCTTGCGGCAGCAGGAGTTGGCACAATCGGTATTGTGGATGCGGATGAGGTAGATTTATCCAACCTGCAGAGACAGATTATCCACGGAACAGCCGATGTGGGCAAAGCCAAGGTAAAGTCAGCAAAAGAGACAATGAACGCCATGAACCCGGACGTTCAGGTCAATACATACCGTATGTTTGTAGATGCGTCAAACATCAGAGAGCTTATCAGGGATTATGATTTCATCATCGATGGAACTGACAATTTCCCGGCAAAGTTCTTAATCAACGATGCATGTGTGCTTGAGAAAAAGCCGTTTTCACATGCAGGAATCATCCGTTTCAAGGGTCAGCTCATGACATATGTGCCGGGAGAGGGACCTTGCTACAGATGTGTATTCAAGAATCCGCCACCAAAGGATGCAGTGCCTACATGTAAGCAGGCAGGCGTTATCGGAGCTATGGGCGGAGTAATCGGTTCGCTTCAGGCTATGGAGGCTATCAAGTATTTAATCGGTGTTGGAGAGCTGCTCACAGGATATCTGCTTACATATGATGCACTCACCATGGAGTTCCACAAGATTAAGCTTCCAAAGGATACACACAACTGTGCAGTCTGTGGCGACCATCCGACCATTCTCGAGCCAATCGACTACGAGCAGGAGGTCTGCGAGGAGACAGCGGGCAGATTTGATGCACCTCGTACACAGGAATAAAAAGACAGTAAGGAAAGGAACGATATGAGTATCATAAGAATGAAATATCCGTTTCTGGATGAAATAGCAAAATATGCTAAAGAGCATCTGCCGGAGGAGGCGTGCGGTCTGATAGCAGGCAGTGAGGACGAAAACGGTCGTCTCATCACAAAGGTATATTACCTGACGAATACAGACCATGCCGAGGACCATTTCACAATGGATCCAAAGGGCAGCTGGCAGCCATAAAGGACATGAGAGCAAACGGCCTTAAGCCGCTTGGCAACTGGCATTCACACCCGTCTAGCCCTTCAAGGCCATCGGATGAGGATATAAAGCTTGCATATGATCCGAATGCGAGCTACATGATAATGTCGCTTATGGCAGAAAATCCTGTAATCAACTCGTTTCATATCGAGGGTGGACAGGTCACGAAAGAGGATTTACGAATATATTCTGATGAATATTACTTCTAAATCATATGTTAATGTTTTGAGTCGCAGCGAAAGCTGCAAAGAAAAGTCAGCTTCATCGAAGATGGCTTTTCTTTTTTAGAAAAGATGTTATTATAGCATGTATATTTAATAAAACGAAAGAGCGTGCGAAAATGAAATTAAAACGAAGGAACTTACAACATGTGCACTTTTGCAGCGCTTATGCAGTTGGAGCATTTATCAAGATTGATATTCCGCTTCCCTATGTACACCATGCATTTTACATTACAGTGGTTTTTTGTGCTGATGGCGGGATTTCTGCTTGGGGCAAAGCTGGCATCGCTTAGCGTGATAGTATATTTGTGCATCGGACTGGTGGGAGTGCCTGTATTTGCGGCAGGCGGCGGTCCTACATACATTTTAAGACCGGGCTTTGGATTCCTCTTAGGCTTTGTGCTTGCAGCATTTTTAATCGGAGCAATCACAGAAAAGCTTAAAAAGACCAATGCGTTTACACTCATTCTTCCGGCAACGGTCGGACTGGTGGCATATTATACAGTTGGAGCAATATACTTTTACTGCATGAAAAATTTCTATGCGGCAACACCTGTCAGCTGGGGCATAGTAATAGTGGATTACTGTCTGATAACTGTTGCACCGGACTTTATATTATGCGTATCGGCAGCAGTGTTTTCAGCCAAGCTTCGTCCTGTTTTTGCAGGAATATTAAACGGTTACAGTGTGAAGAATAAGGTGGAAAATAAAGCATAAAGCGTATAATAAAGTAAAAAATAAGGCATGAAATAATGTATGAAATAAAGTATGGATATGGTATTACAGGGAGATAAAAATGGCGTATTTTCCGATGTTTGTGGATATGACGGAAAGAGAGTGTCTGATCGTCGGCGGTGGAAATGTGGCATACCGCAAGGTGATCGTAATGCTGGATTTTGGCGCGAAGGTCACGGTTGTGGCAGAGAATATATGTGATGAGCTGAGAAAGCTTACAATTGATGATATAGCAAGCGAGGATAAAACGGGCTCATATACAGCAAATAAAGAAAACAACCAGACGGACTCGGATGCGGCAGATAGAATTACATTCATAAAGAGGAGGTTTGAACGAAAAGACTGTGACGGCATGGAAATGGTTATCGCTGCCACTGATGACAAGGCTTTAAATCATGAGATTGCAGAGTATTGCAAAGCTAATGGTATCATGGTAAATGCGGTCGATCAGAAGGCTGATTGCAGCTTTATTTTTCCGTCATACATAAAGGAAAAGAATCTTGTTGCGGCATTTTCGAGCGGAGGAAACAGCCCTGTGCTGACTCAGTATCTGAAAGGCAAAGAGCAGGAGATTCTTACTCCGTTTCTTGGTGAGCTGAACGAATACATGGGACAGATCCGCGAAAAAGTAATAGCGCAATATGACACTGAAGCCGAGAGAAAGCGTGTGTTTAAAGAAATCTTGTGTGCAGCTATTGATAATGGAAGAATTCCGGAAATATAGTTTAAAGTATGGTATTACAGATTTTAAGTTGTTGTTCATTTATAAATTATAAATGGAAAATGGCATGATCCGTAGGAGAGTAAAATGAGGTATTTAATAGGAACGAGAGGCTCAAAGCTTGCTCGTGTTCAGACTGATTACGTGATAGATAAGTTAAAAAGAGCATATCCGGATGATGATTTTAAGGCTGTTATCATAAAGACAACAGGCGATTTAGAGCAGAAAAAGGCACTCGATAAGATTGGCTCAAAGGGTATCTTCGTAAAGGAGATAGAGGACGAGCTTTTATCGGGAAAGATTCATATGGCAGTCCATTCTATGAAGGATATGCCTGATGAACCGGCAGCAGGGCTTACATTTGCAAAGGCCTGGAAGCGTGAAGATCAAGGGATGTTTTGGTGCTAAAAAATGCCGCTTCACTGGATGAGCTTCCTATGGTGCCGTGATAGGAACCGGAAGTAAGCGCAGAAAGTATCAGCTTTTAAAGCTGCGTCCTGACATTAAGGTGGTTGGCATACGCGGAAATATCGATACGAGGCTTCGTAAGCTATATGATAGTGAAATTATATATGAAGAGGTTGCCGATAATACTGTAAATAACAATGAGATAGCTAACGAAAAACAGAATAAGTATAACGAATATAGACTGGATGGAATCGTACTTGCAGCGGCGGGAATAAAGCGTATCGGAAGAGATTCTGAGATCACACAGTACTTTTCAGAGGATGATATGATTCCGGCTCCGGCACAGGGCACACTTGCGCTTGAGCTACGTGCTGACAATGCTAAGCTGATGGCAAAGCTTGATGCTTTGTCAGATGAGAAAACCAATCTGTGCGCAGGCATTGAGAGAGAATTTTTAAAGCGAATCGGTGGAAACTGTCATCTGCCTGTGGCTGCATACTGTGATATTGTAAGTGAAAAAGACCGCGGTAATGACAGCAACAAAAATAACAGGCTAAAGCTTCTTGCGATGTTTGGCTCAGAGGATGGAAAACAGCTTGCCAGGACAGAGCAGGTATGGGATATGACATCAGACAGAAACGATATTGTGGAGCGTGCGGTGCACGATATTCGGTATAAATTAGAAATCGACTAAAAAAATATCAAGTCATAATTTTTAATCATAATAATTCAGTAGAAAAATAATTAGGAAAATCATGAGAGAAAACACAGGAAAAGTAGTATTAGTTGGAGCAGGACCGGGAGATACGGGCCTGCTCACTTTTAAAAGGAATAAATATCATCACATAAACGAGGCGAGATTGTCATGGTGTGTGACGAGATCCGTATCAGGCAGCCCCGGAGATAGAGAAATGTGGAGGTGAATGGTACCAGGTGTCAATTCATCAGGAATTTGCGTAGCAAAGCATTGCAGCAGGGCTTATGAAAGCAGGACGAAGAGCGGATACTCCGGCAGCAGTGATATCGAACGGTACACTTGCCGCGCAGCGCAAATGTATAGGAACGCTTGCGGATATCGGAGAAAAGATTGAGGAAGCAAAGCTGACATCACCGGCTATAATCGTTGTGGGAGATGTGATTTCACTGAATGACAGGCTTGATTTCTTTGAAAAAAGACCGCTGTTTGGAAGAAAAATCACAGTACCATATATCAAAACAAACGAATTGATAGCAAAATTACAGCAGCTTGGAGCAGATGTCACACCGGTTAAGACAGGCATAATTAAACCAGTTATAATTCCTGAATTTGTTGATAAGGTAAGATCAGCTGACTGGATAGTTTTTACAAGCAAAAATGGTGTAAGATCATTTTTCTATAATCTGGATCTGGCAGGGGCTGACATCAGGCTTATAGCAAGTGCAAGGTTTGCAGTAGTTGGAAAAGCTACAGAAAAAGAGCTTGCAAAGCATCATATAAAGGCAGATATTATTCCGGCAGAACAGACCGGAAAAGGACTTGCAGGAGAATTGAGTTCGTATATGGGCGATAATGATGAAATCAAAGTCTGCATTTTCTCGGCAAAGGAGGCTTCACCTGACATTGAGGCAGGGCTTAAAGAAATATGTGAATTAGAAAAAATTGATGCATATGTAAATGAGCAGGCATATGAGAGTATTCCTGAAAGCATTGGAAAAATGGTAAGTGAAGCGGTTTTTACAAGCGCATCAAATGTGGAAAGATTTTTTCATATGCTGCCGGAGAATGCATACGTGGAAACAGCATACTCGATAGGTGAAAAAACAACAGCAGCATTAGAGCAGCACAATGTCAGAGAGATACTGCAAGCTGATGACAGCAGCTATGAAGCACTGGTAGATAAAATATCTTATAAAGATGCTTTTAAAGATTAAGAATTTATGGTGACAAAAGTTATATAAAGTTATATAATAAATGCAAAGTTATATAAGACTATATAAACTTATATACGAAACAAAAAGTTATATAAAGTTATATAAGAGGAAAATCAAAATGCAAAATCCATTTACATTATCATTCGGGAAAAAACCACTGCAATATATATCAAGAATCTCACAGACCAATCAGATAGTAGAGACATTTAGGTCAGAAAATCCTGCAAACCAGCTTTTTATGATAACCGGGGTAAGGGGATCGGGCAAAACGGTTATGATGACCAATATAGTATCAGAGATAAAGAAGGATGAGGAATGGCTGACAGTTGAGCTTAACCCTACGAGAGATATGCTTCAGAGCCTTGCAGCTAAGATTTACAGTATGCCTCAGATGAATAAAATATTTGTCAATGCAAAACTGGATTTTTCAGCGTTTGGACTGGGCGTTTCCATAGAAAATGCAGCACCGGTTACGGATATAGAAAATGTGCTGGAATTGATGCTTGAAAATATAAAGAAACATAATAAGCGGTTACTCATTTCAGTTGATGAGGTTACGAACTGTGAATTTGTAAAAGTATTTGTCAGTTCATTTCAGATATTTCTGAGACAGGATTATCCTATTTTTCTGCTTATGACGGGGCTGTTTGAAAATATATATGATCTGCAGAACGACAAGGCACTTACATTTTTGTACAGGGCGCCTAAGATAATGCTTGAACCACTTAGCTTTACAGCAGTCAGGAAACACTATATGGATATTTTTGAACTGGATCAAAGAGAGGCAGACAAAATGGCAGCTCTTACAAAGGGATATCCTTTTGCATTCCAGGTATTGGGATATCTTTACTGGGAAAACAGGGATGATCACACGATAGAAGATATTTTACCGGAATATGATCAGTGCCTTGATGAGTATGTGTACAGTAAAATCTGGTCGGAGCTGTCAGAGCTTGATAAAAAAATATTGTTGGAAATATCAGTAAGTGGTGAAGAAAAGGTAAAAGAAATCAGAGAAAAACTGGATATGAATTCAGGATTATTCTCGGTATATAGAGACCGGCTCAAAAGAAAGGGGGTTATAGATACCTCTGAGTACGGTAAAATTACTCTCACACTTCCACGATTTGAAGAATTTGTCAAAACGCGCCAAATGTAATATACTATATCCAACCGAAACATTAACATAATAAAGGAGAAGCACAATGAAAGAATACAGTATAGGTACAAAGTGTGTACAGGCAGGCTATAAAGCCGGAAACGGAGAGCCGAGACAGATTCCGATTATTCAGTCAACTACATTCAAATATGACACAAGCGAGGACATGGGAAAGCTTTTTGACCTTGAGGCAGAGGGCTATTTCTACAGCAGACTGCAGAATCCGACCTGTGACACGGTAGCAAGAAAAATCGCAGCTATGGAGGGTGGCACTGCTGCCATGCTCACATCATCAGGACAGGCAGCCAATTTCTATGCCATGTTCAACATATGTGAGTGCGGAGACCATATCGTGGCATCATCATCCATCTATGGAGGCACCTTCAACCTCATCGCGGTAACTATGGCAAAGATGGGTATTACAGCTACATTCGTATCTCCTGATGCTACAGAGGAGGAGCTGAATGCAGCATTCAGACCGAACACAAAGCTTATGTTTGGTGAGACTATTGCCAATCCTGCGCTTACGGTGCTTGATATAGAGCTTTTTGCAAAGGTGGCACACGAGCACGGAGTACCGCTTATAGTGGACAATACCTTCCCGACACCTGTAAACTGCAGACCAATTGAGTGGGGCGCAGATATTGTCACACACTCTACCACAAAGTACATGGACGGACACGGAGCCACACTCGGCGGAGCAATCGTAGACAGCGGCAAATTCGACTGGATGGCACATGCAGATAAATATCCGGGACTGTGCACACCTGATGACAGCTATCATGGCATCACATATGCAGAGAAATTCGGCAAGGAAGGTGCGTTCATCACTAAATGTACAGCACAGCTTATGCGCGATTTTGGTTCTATGCAGTCACCACAGAATGCATTTATGCTGAATCTTGGCCTTGAGTCACTTCATGTGCGTATGCCAAAGCATGTGGAAAATGGACAGGCAGTGGCTGAATTTTTGGAAAATCATCCAAAGGTTGCCTATGTAAACTACTCAGGGCTTCCTTCAAACAAATACTATGAGAGAGCACAGAAGTATCTTCCAAACGGAGGCTGCGGAGTCGTATCATTTGGCTTAAAGGGCGGCAGAGAGGCAGCGTCTGCATTTATGAAGGCATTAAAGCTTGGTGCAATAGAGACACATGTGGCAGATGCGAGAACCTGCTGCTTAAATCCGGCAACAAGCACGCATCGTCAGATGAATGATGAGCAGCTTAAGGAAGCAGGAGTGCCGGCAGAGCTTATCAGAATAAGCTTAGGTCTTGAGGACAAGGTGGATTTGATTGCAGATATCTCAAACGCACTCGATGCCATAAAATAAAACATGTATTCATAAAATACACAAAAAGAACAAAATTAGAAAAAACAAAACTTTACGAAATGACCTACTAATGATATAGTAGTGATAGATATGAAAGAGTTTTAATAATTTATTTGTTTTTGTGGGAATTATTATGAGTAACAGATTTGATGATGAAAACAAAATAGAGATGGATATAAAGACCGCATTCGCCTCTTGGGGAAAGTATGTTTTAAGTGCTTTCCGCAGGAAGGCCGTTTGAGGTCTTTTATCAGAGGATTCATTAGATGACTCAGAGGAGAAAAATGTGGATATTATAAACAATCCGTTTATAGACAGCATGGTTGACAGGGATAATCTGCTGAAGGCTGTTGAACAGATTGCAGAGGGAGAAAAATTTGCTACTGTAGTACTGCATGCCAAGGAAGGAACAGATACCTACAGGATATCATTCAAGTCGATTTGCTTTGATGATGATGGCAGAACAGTTGAGGCAATAGGGCTTGCTGAGCAGCTTGATGAGCGTCTTAACGAGAGTGAGATGGTGAATGCTTTAGGAAGCAACTTCAACAGTATCTACTATGTAGATGTAGACAACAATAAGATGTATCCATACAGGATGAATCCTTCTGTCCGTGCTATGTTTGGAGAAGTGCTTGAGTCAAAACCGGGCTATCAAGAGATGATGGAACAGTATGTAAATGCTATCGTCTTAGAGGAGGATAAGCTTCACATGCTTTTAGAGACATCAATTAATAATCTGCGCAGGCAGTTTTTGATAAAGGATACCTATCAGCATGATTACCGCATCGTGAGGGATGGACAGGTACAGTATTGCAGAGCCAAGTTTGTCAATGTGTCTGGCGTGGGAGAGCTGCACAAGATGATAGCGGGCTTTTCGGATATAAGCCCGGAGAAGCAAAGAGAGCTTGAGCGTATAGCGTATGTGGATGCAGTGACCGGAGGCAACAATTACGAGAGTTTTAAAAAGAAGCTGCGTGACAGAAACGTATCAGGATATCTGATTTCCATGGATATTCACTCCTTCAAGATAGTGAACTCCATCTGTGGTGTGGCAAAGGGCGATGAGGCGCTTAGATGGATTTCTGAAAATATACGCGGTGTTGTAGGATATAATGACATATCAGGTCATATAAATGCAGACAGATTTGTTATTTTCTTTGCGGATGACAAGATAAATAAGGTTATCAGAAAGATAGAGACCATCAATTTACAGCTTATTAAGGTTTCAGAATCCTTAAAGATTCCAAAGATTCAGCCATACTTTGGTGTGACAAAATGGGAGCCGGGCAAAAAGGTTGAGGAAGCATACGGCGAGGCCAACTTTGCCAAGAATCGGATCAAGGAGCGGAAGGACGTGCTCTATCAGATATACAGTCAGGCCGATACAGAAAGGATTGTCGAAGAAAAGCAGATGGAGGATAACTTCTACCGGGATTTAAATGACAATCATTTTGAGATATGGTATCAGCCCAAGTATGCTCCAAAGACCAACAAGCTGGTCGGTGCAGAGGGACTTGTCAGGTGGAGAAGAGAAAATAATGAGATTATTCCGCCATCCAAATTTATACCGCTTTTTGAAAGAAACGGCATGATTAAGGCGCTTGATGAGTATGTATTCCGCGAGGTGTGTACACATCAGAGAAGATGGCTTGATGAAGGGAAAAAAATAGTTCCTATCTCAATCAACCTGTCCAGAGCGAGCCTGTACTTTGAGTCTGTGGTTAAAAGATATCATGATATAGCAAGAAGAATCGGCATATACACACATCTTGTGCCTATAGAGATTACAGAGAGTGCAGCGGTCGATAATGATGAAATCAAGAGTATTGCGGATAAATTCCATGGCAATGGATTTCCACTTTTGGTGGATGATTTTGGCTCAGGCTATTCATCACTTGTTACCCTCAATATGAAGTGCTTTGATACACTCAAAATCGACAAGAGCCTGATTGACTATATAGGAGATTCAAATGGTGAGAGGCTGCTTGTGCACACGATAGCACTGGCCAAGGAGCTGGGAATCTGCGTGACCGCCGAGGGTGTTGAGAGTCAGGAGCAGGTAGAGTTTTTGAAGAATATAGACTGCGACAGTATACAGGGCTTTTATTATTCAAAGCCACTGCCGTTAACAGAGTATGAGATGCTTTTGGATTGATAAATATAAAAAATATAAGCAGTATAAAAGAGCCGGTCATGTGACCGGCTCTTTTGAGGGGAGTATAAATAATTAATAAGAGGTATAACATTGAAAAGATTTCTCTCTTCGGAAACATTATAAAATAACAGTAATTAAAAAGCAATACTTTGAAACACAAAATAATATAATTTTAACAAAACGAGTTAATTTATTAAAGAGCTAAAGTACTAAAGCACCGGTTGTAATGATTTTGGTGATTTATCGCAGTTCACATCTCATAATAAAATGAATATCATAATGTAAATTCGTATTTTGGCGTATGGATGTATGAAATTTAAAATAGTTTATGCGGATGAGCTTTATAAGGTGCAAAAAGAAATGAATGCACTGCTTATAGATATAAGAACAAGAGAGGAATATGACAGGTCGCACTGGAAAGGCGCACTCAGTATGCCTATGGATATCACGGATTCATATGAGAGTGAACTCGATGCGTCACAGAGTGTGATTTTTTACTGCACGCATGGTGGAAGCAGCATGAAGCTGGCCAGATATCTGGGAAATCGCGGTTTTGATACAGCGACAGTCATAGGTGGATACAATGCTATGTGCGGATATCAAAAAAAGTTGCAGAAATATGGCTGAAACTATTTAAAAAAATTGAAATTTATGCAACAATATTAGATAACAATGTAAAGTACAATTATAGAAAGGCAGTTACACAATATATGAATAGATTTGAGCTTGTTGTGCCATGTCATTTTGGCCTTGAGGCAGTAGTCAAGAGGGAGATATATGATCTGGGATATGAGATAACACGTGTGGAGGACGGCAGGGTATCGTTTGAGGGCGATGCTGAGGCTATATGCAGAGCGAATATATTCTTAAGAGGCGCAGAGAGAGTATTACTTCAGGTAGGACGCTTTAAGGCTGCCACATTTGATGAGCTTTTTGAAAATGTAAAGGCTCTCCCATGGGAAAATTATATTCCCAAGGACGGCAGATTCTGGGTGAAAAGGCTTCTTCCATAAAGAGTAAGCTTTTTTCACCATCTGATATACAGTCTATCGTGAAAAAGGCTATGGTTGAGAGAATGAAGAGGTCTTATCACATTGACTGGTTCCCGGAGGACGGAGCACAGTATCCGGTAAGGGTTTTTCTGTACAAGGATGAGGTGATGGTGACACTTGATACATCGGGGGATTCCCTTCACAAGAGAGGATACCGTCTGGCAACGAGCAAGGCGCCGCTGACTGAGACACTTGCAGCATCGCTCATCATGCTTACACCATGGCATGCAGACAGAATACTTGTGGATCCGTTTTGCGGCAGTGGTACATTTCCGATAGAGGCAGCCATGATGGCAGCAAACATAGCACCCGGTATGAACAGGGAGTTTACAGCTGAGAGCTGGACCAATATCATACCAAGAAAGCTGTGGTATGAGGCTGTGCAGGAGGCAGAGGATATGATAGATAAGGATGTGCAGGTGGACATCCAGGGCTATGACATTGACCCTGATGTGGTGGCTGCAGGGGAAAATGCCAAGAGAGCCGGAGTGGAGCACATGATTCATTTCCAGCAGAGGGCTGTGGCCGACCTGCATCACCCGAAGAAGTACGGATTTATTATCTCAAATCCTCCATACGGTGAGCGACTCGAGGAGAAATCAGCGCTCCCGGCACTGTATTCACAGATTGGAGAAGCTTATAAGAGGCTTGATGCATGGTCGATGTATCTGATTACGAGCTATGAGGATACAGAGCGCTATATCGGCAGAAAAGCTGACAAAAACAGGAAAATCTACAATGGTATGATAAAGACATATTTTTATCAGTTTATGGGGCCTAAGCCTCCGAGAAGGAAAAAGGATTAGCAGGGTATATGAAATATTCAAAGAGATATATTGCATTTACATTCATCTTGGCACTTATCTTTGTGTCTAATTTTTACATATATGCAAAGGACAGCTCTACACTTGGCGCGTTCAGAGGAGCACAGATAGATAATACTATATGGAGTCCGCTTGTGGCTGCTGATGTAAATGGCACCACCATCAGGCTTAGGATAGAAAATAAGGAGTATACGAGCGAGGATGAGCATGTGTATATGGATGAGAACAGGAATATAATGGTTCCCGTGTCTATGCTTCGCGATGCACTAAACAGCAGTGCACATGTATACAATAAAAATGAGCTTCTGGTGGAAAAGCACAGTCTGACAGCTGATTTCAAGCTGGCAGACGACAATGGCTTTGTACAGTATAAGGGGCAGTTTTATGCAAGCTTAGACAAGCTGTCTAAACTTTTGGATATGACCTGCAGCTTTGATACGGCGACAAATACGCTCACTATGACAGACAAATCCGAGGGTGTATCAACGGTGCCAACAAAGTATGATCTGAGGGAAAGACAGCGTGTGTCACTAATCAGGGATCAGGGCAGCTACGGCACCTGTTGGGCTTTTGCGGCCACAAGTGCACTTGAGTCAGCCCTTATGCCGGAGGAGCAGCTTTTGTTTTCCGTGGATCATATGAGTATGAGCAATTCATTCAACGTCAATCAGTATGACGGTGGAGAGTATACCATGGGAATGGCATATCTGGCAGCATGGCAGGGACCGGTTTATGACGCGGATGATCCTTACGGAGATGGAGTGACACGCGATGATCTTGCAGCAGTAAAGCATGTGCAGCAGATGCTTATCATAGATGGAAAGGACTATCAGGGCATAAAGGAGGCTGTTTTCAAATATGGTGGTGTGCAGACATCGCTTTACAGTACAATAGCAAGCTCAAAGACAAAGACGCCTTATTACAATAAGCAGACTAATTCTTACTGTTATATGGGTCAAGATAAGCCAAATCATGATGTGGTTATAATTGGCTGGGATGACAATTACCCTAAGGAAAACTTCAATGTGGATCTGGAAGGAGATGGAGCCTTTATATGCCAGAACAGCTGGGGCAGCAGTTTTGGAGACAATGGGGTGTTCTATGTGTCATACTACGATACAAATGTGGGCACGCACAATGTTGTTTATACAGATATAGAGAGTGCTGACAATTATGATAATATATACCAGAGTGACCTGTGTGGCTGGGTAGGAAAGATGGGCTACGACAAGGAGGATATGTACGGAGCCAACATATTTACCGCACAGTCGGCTGAATCACTAAGGGCTTCCGGCTTTTATGCTACAGCAGCGGATACCTCATACAAGCTGTATGTGGTTAAGAATTTTGAGAATGAGTATTCTTTTAAAAATAAGACGCTGGTGGCTGAGGGGTCACTAAAAAATGCAGGCTATTACACTGTTGATTTTGATGAGCCTGTTGATTTGGAGTCCGGTGAGCGTTATGCCATTGTACTTTATATAAATACACCGGGCTCGACTCATCCGATGGCTATAGAGTACAACTCGGGTGAAGCATACATGTCTACGGTCAATCTGGATGATGGCGAGGGCTACATCAGCTATGATGGTGTGGCATATATCAATGTAAAGGAAAAACAGGATTGTAACCTCTGTATAAAGGCCTTTTCTGATAACAGATGATATGTATAGAAATATTCTAAAGATAATAACAGTATTTTTCGTTATGCTTGCACTTATCGTGCCGGTCACGCTTGAAAAGCTTCCGGCTATAAATGAGAAGTATGATATGGCAAAAGCACTGGAGGATAATGTGCTGCAAAACTATGTCAAGGCTTCCACAGATGCAAAGCAGGAGAAGAACCTGATGAGATATTGCAGGAGAAAGCCGGCTTTGAGGATGATTTAAGGATAGAGCTGCCGGACGACTCAGAGGGAGCGCCAGAGTATATCGGTGGAAACCGATGCCCTGACGCAGACGGTCTATGTAAAGCTTAAGGCTGATGTGGACAATTACTTTACGAAGTATTCCATGACAGGCAGGTCAAATCCATATAGACTCCATGCAGTATTACCGCAAGGGGCAGATGTGATAGCTATCACTACAGACAAGCTCTATCAGGTGAAGCAGCGCATAGAGAATGGATATCTTTATCTGAGCTTTGTCAATCTGCATGATATATACGATAAGGTCATCATAATAGATGCAGGTCACGGCGGTCGTATGACCGGTGCCGTGCGGAAACGGAATAGAGGAAAAAGCATCAATCTGGACATAGTGCTGGCACTTAAGGAACAGCTTGACAGCTATTCAGGTGACAAAGGCTTGGAATATTCTACACTAGGACAACAGATACCAATCCTACACTGCAGCAGAGCGGCACTTGCCAATAAGGCGGATGCGGATTTATTTATAAGCGTGCATTGCAACTCATATGAAAGGGCAATTTCACCGCGGTTTCGGGTACGCAGGTGCTCTACAGCCAGTCAGATAACAGAGAGCTCGGGTAAACACCTTGCACAGATTTGCATGGATAACGTGACAGCTGCGACAGGAAACAGGGCATTTGGGCTGCTTCCTGCAGATGACATATATATAATAAGAACAAGTGAGGCTCCGGTTGCGCTTGTGGAGGTGGGCTTCATGACCAACAGACAGGAGCTTGACAATCTGGCCAATGCAGACTATCAGAAACAGGCAGCGCAGGGTATATACAATGCAATCATGCAGGCCTTTGATGAGGGCTACTAGCTGTATCTGGAAATTGTCCGAATAGAAAAAGAAGGAAGGAAATATATTATGACAAAAATCATATTTGCAACAGGAAACAAGGATAAGCTCAGAGAAATCAAAGAGATACTTTCAGACTGTGACGTGGATATACGTTCAATGAAGGAAGCAGGTATCAATGTGGATATAGTGGAGGATGGGAAGACCTTTGAAGACAATGCGCTGATTAAGGCACGCGCAATTGCGGCACACACAGATGCAATTGTTCTCGCAGACGACTCAGGACTTGAGATTGACTATCTGAATAAGGAACCGGGAGTATATTCAGCGCGCTATATGGGCGAGGATACTTCCTATGATATAAAGAATAATAACCTTATAGAACGCCTTGACGGTGTGCCAAAGGAGAAGCGTACAGCCCGCTTTGTGTGTGCTATCGCCGCAGTGCTGCCGGATGGAAAGGAACTTGTGACCAGACAGACTATGGAGGGCTACATAGGATGGGAGATAGCGGGAGCCAACGGCTTTGGTTATGATCCTATCTTCTATTTAGATGAGTACGGCTGCTCTTCTGCAGAGCTTACTCCCCAGCAGAAGAATGCCATAAGCCATCGAGGCAAGGCTCTTCGCGCCATGAAAGAGAGATGCTTGTGAAGGTGATCTAGAGTATAGGCGTTGAATTGCAACGTATACGGATAAAATGCCTGCCGGGAAGCTCTTTTAAGCTGTCCGGCAGCCACTTTAAAAAAATATATAAAAAAAAATAAAAAAAAAGTTGTTGACATATTCTGCCCTTTGCTATATACTAATTCTTGCGTCACGGAAAGAACGCAAACAAATCCTTCGGGGTGTGGCTCAGCTTGGCTAGAGCGCCTGGTTTGGGACCAGGAGGTCGCAGGTTCGAATCCTGTCACCCCGACTACATGCGGGTGTAGTTCAATGGTAGAACACCAGCCTTCCAAGCTGGATACGTGGGTTCGATTCCCATCACCCGCTTAGATATTGCAGTATTCGCAGTATCCCATATGTGTCTGTAGCTCAGTTGGATAGAGCACCGGCCTTCTAAGCCGGGTGTCGGGGGTTCGAATCCCTTCAGGCACATTTTTTATTTCATATCAATTCCATATGGATCATATGAAGTAAATATGGTGGGTATAGCGCAGTTGGTTAGCGCGCCAGATTGTGGCTCTGGAGGCCCAGGGTTCGAATCCCTGTATCCACCCTTTGCATTAGTGCAAATAGTGTCGTGCGCATTATATGCGTATCCGTGCGGCGCACGAGTATTACTCAAGGGCTATCGCCAAGCGGTAAGGCACAGGATTTTGATTCCTGCATTCGTTGGTTCGAATCCAACTAGCCCTGTTACAATTTGAATATATGGGATATTAGCTCAGGTGGTAGAGCACTTGACTTTTAATCAAGTTGTCCGGGGTTCGAGATCCGATGTCTCATTAAAATGCCTCTGAGGCTTTTAATAATCGAACATCTAGAATCGAACTCCGATGTTGACCCAGGCGCTAGACGTTCTAGCGCGGAAAGCAGACGTAGACCGAATCCCCGATGTCTCATTAGCGTAAAAGAAGCCGTTCCTTGAACGGTTTTTTTGTATTTAGAAGAATGGAGGAATCGAACTCCGGACAACGTAGTTGACCGAAGCGTAGACAGAGAAAAATATGTGGGTATTATATGCATTTGGATCCGCATTTTTTGCGGGTATAACATCAATATTGGCAAAGTGTGGTATCAAAAAAACTGATTCAAACGTAGCAACTGCAATCAGGACAATTGTAGTTTTGATTTTTTCATGGATTATGGTATTTGTGGTTAAAGCGCAGGGGCAGATTACAGCTGTGTCAGCAAAGACATGGATATTTCTGATGCTTTCAGGAGTCGCTACCGGAGCCTCATGGCTCTGTTATTTTAAAAGCACTCCAGCTTGGCGATGTAAACAGAGTGGTGCCGATTGATAAATCAAGCACAATACTGACTATTATACTTGCATTTATCTTTTTTAAGAGATAAACGTACTCAGGCTGGTATGTGTAGTGCTTATAGCAATTGGAACGTATATGATGATCACCAAAAAGGAGATATCACAGGAAGAGCAGAATAAGGCCAGGGGTTCCCATGGATGGCTGTTTTATGCAGTGCTGTCTGCTGTTTTTGCCAGCTTCACCTCAATACTGGGAAAGGTCGGCATAGAGGGAATCAATTCTAATCTGGGAACTGCAATAAGGACGATAGTGGTGCTTATCATGGCTTGGATAGTGGTATTTGCCACAGGAAAACAGCACACCATAAAGCATATAGAGAAAAAAGAGCTTGGCTTTATCTGCCTTTCGGGACTTGCAACAGGCGGCTCATGGCTTTGCTATTACAAGGCACTGCAGGACGGACTTGCGAGTGTCGTAGTGCCTATAGATAAGCTCAGCATAGTTGTGTCAATCGTGTTTTCATATTTCGTATTTAAGGAAAAGCTGACGATTAAATCCTTTACAGGACTGGTGCTCATCATAGCAGGAACATTGATTATGCTGGTTTAAATATATAAAAACATCTTGACGTTTTTCTGTTTTTCTATTATCATTGTTAACCGAGGAAATATTTATAGTTGACAATTATAACGGATGATATGTATTATAATGATACTTATTAAATGAAGAGAAGCAATACAGGACACGAAGGAGATTAAAATGGATCCAATAACACTGGCACAGGAGATAATAGACGGAAGAAGAATCACAAGGGATGATGACCTATCATTTTTCCTTACATGTGATTTAGACGAGCTGTGTAAGGGCGCAGATATGATCAGGAGAAGTTTATCGGTGACAAGGTAGATTTGTGCTCGATAATAAACGGAAGAAGCGGAAAATGCCCTGAGGACTGCAAATACTGTGCGCAGTCAGCACATAATCATACAAATTGTGAGGTTTATGATTTTTTACCTGAGGAAAAGATACTTGAGGCTTGCAGGATGAATGAGAGAGAGGGTGTAGACCGTTTCTCTATAGTTACAGCGGGAAAAGCGCTGACAGGTGAGGAATTTGACAAGGCAATACATGCATATGAGACTATGAAAAGAGAGTGTAAGATTGATTTATGTGCATCAATGGGCTTTCTTTCAGCAGAGCAGCTTCACAGACTGCACGAGGCAGGTGTCAGCAGCTATCACCACAATATAGAGACCTCAAAGCGTAATTTCCCCAATATATGCACCACACATACCTATGATATGAAGATTGAGACGCTTAAAAAGGTGAAGGCAGAGGGCATGTATGCGTGCTCAGGCGGCATCATCGGAATGGGTGAGACCTGGGAGGACAGGCTTGATATGGCAGTAAGCCTTGCAGAGGTAGGAGTGGATTCCATTCCGCTTAATGCGCTTATGCCGATTGCAGGCACTCCGCTTGAGGGACTTGAGCATATCAGTGAGCCTGATATACTGCGTACAGTGTCATTTTTCAGATATATAAATCCAAAGGCTGACATACGTCTCGGAGCCGGAAGAGCGCTGCTTACAAATGACGGAGGAGCTTGCATTCAAGTCGGGAGCATCAGCCACAATTACAGGAAACATGCTTACGACAGTAGCGTGTGCCACAATCAGAAGTGACAAGGAAATGCTTGAGGGCATGGGCAGGAATGTGACACCTGAGTACATGAAATAAAGGTAATTATTCAGAATATAAAATATGTCAAAGATGCGTAAAATAGTATTAGTTTTGCGCATCTTTTTTAGTACAAATGACAGGATTGGTTGCGGGGTGAAAAATAATTATTATATAATGAAAAAAATGTAATTTAAGGGATTTATCCGGTACAGCATGGAACATGAATAGGAGCGAATTAATATATTTCATTGAAAAATAAGAGGTTACGGGGGAAATATGTACAACGATAAAGGTAATACAAAATATCTGAAGCTTTTAAAACAAAATTATTCATCAAGTCAGGATGTAATCAGGGAGATAGTCAATCTTTCTGCGATTATAAACCTGCCAAAGGGCACGGAGTTTTTCCTGAGTGATATACATGGCGAGTATGAGGCTTTTTTACATATCATGAACAACTGCTCAGGTGTGATAAAGGAAAAGGTGGATTTGATTTTCAAGGATACGATTTCTGATTATGACAGACAGGAGCTTTGCACGCTCATATACTATCCAAGAGAGAAAATGGCCCTGCTTGATGAACAGGGCAAGATAGACAGTGACTGGTATGCTATGACGTTAAATCAGCTTATACTTGTCGCAAAGCTGCTCTCATCAAAGTACACCAGGTCGAAGGTCAGAAAGGCTCTGCCTGAGGAATATGCGTACATTATCGATGAGCTTTTGCATGCGCAGGAGGATGAGGATGCAAACCAGGTCAGATATCACAAGCAGATATTAAAGACTATAATTGATTTGGAGGATGCGGATGAGTTTATAATCGCTTTGTCTGCACTGATTAAGAGGCTTGCTGTTGACCATCTGCACATTGTGGGAGATGTATTTGACAGAGGAGGAAGCGCGGATAAGATTCTCGATCTGCTTTATGATTATCACTCGCTTGATATTGAGTGGGGCAATCACGACATTCTCTGGATGGGTGGCGGCATGTGGAAATGATGCATGTATATGTAATGTCATCCGCAACAATCTTAAATACAACAATGTGGAAATTCTTGAGAATGCCTACGGAATAAGCTTACGACAGCTAATGCTGTTTGGCATGAAAACATATGGTATAGAGGATGGAATTGAGGCTGCAAGGGCGGCCATCACAGTAATGCTTTTTAAGCTTGAGGGGCAGCTTATACTTGCACATCCCGAGTATGAGATGGGAAACAGGCTGATGCTTGACAGGCTGGACGAGCTGCAGGATGTAGGAGTGGACAGAAAGCGCTTTCCAACCGTTGATGATGAGAGACCCTACGCACTAAGTGACGAGGAGACTGTCATCATGAGAAAGCTGCACAGACAGTTTGTGACAGGACAGCGCCTGCACAAGCATGTCAGATTTTTGTATGATAAGGGCGGCATGTACAATGTATACAATGGCAACCTGCTCTATCATGGCTGTGTTCCGGTTGATAGCAACGGAGCCTTTGATAAGCTGTATATTGATGGTGAATTTTATCACGGAAGGGCGTTGCTTGACAAATGTGATGAGAAGGCAAGGGCTGCGTATGTGGACAATCCTTATAAGGATGATGTGGACTTTATGTGGTTTTTGTGGGGAGGAGAAAAATCACCGCTGTGCGGCAGAAGGCTTAAGACCTTTGAGATGGAATATGTTACAGACAAGAGCATGTGGGAAGAGCCTTCTAACCCATATTACAGCAGGTATTACGATAAGAGCTTCTGCTGTCAGATACTGCACGAGTTCGGGCTGTATGATGATGATGCGCATATCATAAATGGACATACACCGGTTCACGCAATAGAGGGAGAGAACCCTGTCAGGGCCAATGGCAAGCTGTTTGTGATAGATGGAGGCTTCTGCCGTGCGATGAACAAGAAAACCGGTATCGCCGGCTATACACTGATTTACAATTCACATGGTCTAAGGCTCAAGGCACACACGCCTTTTACATCGGTGGAGGATGCCCTGATAAATAATACTGACATAGAGACATCATCAGAGGTCGAGGAAAATGATAAGAGACGTATGCTTGTGAAGGATACCGATATAGGGAAGAGGCTTATTGGAGAGATTGATGATCTGCACAAGCTTCTTGAGAACTACAGGAGGCTGTAGGGAACATATTAGACTGTAGGGTACGTATGGAACCTGACCTTGACAAATAAGTTATAAAGAGTTATAAAAAGAATACAAAGTTATAAAGAGTTATAAAAATTATTAAAAGTTATAAAGAGTTATAAAACAGGAGCGCAGAGATGAAAAATAAATCCCTTTTCATTATCATTTGGCAAGGAACCGGTCAGTTTAATTAACCGTAATGTTCAGTCTTATGAAATAATTGATACATTTGAGGATGAAAACCCTACTTACCAGGGTTGTGTAGATAATTGTGATTTTTAAGGGGGAAGATAGGTTAAAGGAGCAGCATATGATTAAAGAGTAATCCGTCATGCAGTGTATGCATGGCGGATTTTTCGTATGTAATTGCTTGCGACTGATACATTTTAGATACAAGTAGCTGTTAATATATAAATAGCCATGCATAATGCAGTCTAAATATATGCTCCTTAGGATTGACAGCAAAAGAAGAATATGCAAAGATTTATAAAAGATTATAAATTTTAGAAGGAACATCATGATAGAAATATTAATAGTAGAAGACGAAAAACCGATATCAGACCTCATCAGATTAAATCTCATGAAAGCAGGCTATAGCTGCACCTGTGCCTTTGATGGTATGGAGGCAGCAGATATTCTGGAGGAGAGAAATTTTGACCTGATAATACTTGATGTAATGCTGCCGAAGTTAAACGGCTTTGAGCTTATGGAATACATAAAGCCGCTTGGCATACCTGTTATATTTCTCACAGCAAAAGCCACTTTAGATGACAGGCTAAGAGGTCTCACGTCCGGTGCCGAGGACTATATGGTAAAGCCATTTGAGATTGTTGAGCTTTTAGCCCGGGTAAATATAGTGCTAAGACGTTATAATAAGATGGAGCAGCAGCTCACCTTTAAGGATATAGCTATCGATACGAAAAACCAGAATGTATCAAAGGCAGGGAAGCATATAGAGCTTACACCAAAGGAATTTGAGCTGCTTGAGCTTTTGATGCGCAATAAAAATATCACACTTTTCAGAGAAAAAATATATGAAGAAATATGGGGAAGTGAGTACTCTGTCGAGTCGAGGACTCTCGATCTTCACATACAGAGACTGCGCAAAAAGCTTGATATAGGAGACAGCCTTAAAACCGTATTTAAGGCAGGATACAGGCTGGAAGAATAGAAAACTAAAGACCATTAAATATGGGTAAGCGTAATATACAAAAAGAGGGATAAATGAAATTCAGGTACAAGGTATTGTTCACAAACTTAATACTGCTTTCACTTGGACTGGGGCTGGTGGGATACCTCATGATACACAAGAATTTTGAGCTGGCGAAGCAGACACAGCTTAAAAACGCTATTGTGCAGAATAATCTGGTACAGTCCTCTGTGGAGTATGAGCTTTTGCAGCTTTTAAATTCAGTTTCCGATAATTCCGTGTCTCAAAACGCAGATAATTCTGAAAATTCGAACAATAATACAGATAACAATAATGCAGATAACAGCAATGCAGAAAAGAGCAGCATTTCCGCATCATCAATAGCCGCGCAACTTCCGCAGATCGGAAGCCGTGTAAGCAGCGGTGTGCGCTCAAGGGATTCATTTTTCTACATATATTTTGATGGTGAAAAAGTATATACAGATGACAAAAGTGATGCAAGGATAAGTGATACACTTTTTAAAAATCTCACAACAGGAAACAAAAACTATATGATAAAAGAAGAATCCCAAAAGCACTATATCTATGTTACATCGCAGAGTGTGATAGATGAAAAAAATCTCTGGATAGTAAGTAAATGCGATGCATCAGAGGCATATACACTGCTTGATGAGCAGATAAACTATTTCAGGCTGATAATAATAGTCATATTGATTGCAGAGTCGGCAGCAATGTATTTTATCAGCAGGTACATGACAAAACCGCTCGAGAAGCTTAACCATGTCAGCGAGGAAATAGCGCAGGGGGATTATGCCACAAGGGTAAACGTAAAAAGTCATGATGAGATAGGGCTTCTTGCGCAGAAATTTAATATCATGGCGCAGGCAGTATCGGATCATGTAGACGAGCTTAACGATATGGTGCACAGGCGTGAGCAGTTTGTAGCGGATTTTACACACGAGATAAAAACCCCTATGACGTCAATCATTGGATATGCAGACACGATGCGTTCACTGGAGCTTCCGAGAGAGGAGCAGATGATGGCGCTTGGATATATCTTTTCGGAGGGAAAACGTCTGGAGAGCATGTCGCAGAAGCTTTTTGAGCTGATATATCTTCGCCGGCATGATATTGAACAAGCGCGGGTTCATATGGCAGATCTTTGTGCAGAGGTGGTAAAGGTTGTTGAGCCTGCATACGAAAACAGGCATCTTACTATAGAAACAGAGATAGAGGATACTGTGCTGACCGTGAATAGAGAGCTTTTGGTTACAGCACTTGTCAATCTGATGGATAATGCAAGGAAAGCGTCAGAAGAAGGTCAGCAGGTTGAGGTTACAGGAAAAATTGTGGACAATATGGCTTGTAATATACGTAAAGATAAAACGGATATAGGCGAAGCCGAATCAGCAGATGACAGGAAATGCACGAGGGCATATGAAATCTGCATAATTGATCACGGAATTGGAATGACTAAAGAGCAGGCGGCAAAAATCTGTGATGAGTTTTATATGGCAGACAAATCAAGAGCCAGAAAAGAGGGCGGTGCCGGAATCGGAATGTCGCTTGTGGCAATCATTTTAGAGCACCATAATGCAGTACTTTCTGTGGAAAGTGAACCCGGATGCGGAACAACGATGAGGATTTTGCTGCCGTGGTAATCTGAACGCAATATAGATATAAAAAATGGTAAATTCGTAAGATTTAAAGGAAGATATGAAAAAAGACAGCTTCAAATTAATAATAATGTCTGTTGCAGTAATCTGTATAGTAATAGCAGGCATCATGGTGCCTGGCATAGTGCTTGAGGCAAACCAGAAAAGTGAACATGATCATGTGGCGAAGGTTCCTAAAAGCTATCTGCCTTCAGGTTCTGTAATGGCAAAGGAAGCATCTGCCAATCTGAAATTGTCGGAGAAGCTCTCGCTCATAGATGGGCAGTGGGACAGCACGACAGATGATGCTGCCTCTTATGAGATGGATGAGCAGGATTATCAGGCAGTTGCCACATGCAGAAAAAGCATGGAAAAGCTTTATGACGAAAAGCTCTATCCTGTAAATCTTTCACCTGACTACTCTAACTGGTATACGTGGGAGGCAGCAGCGAAAAAGGCATCGGATAATACCTTTAACACATATACGGCATATTACTGGATAATCAGGTTTGAGAAGTATGATGGTACACAAAATCATACAATCTGGATGCTTGAGGATGGGACAATCATTATGGCAAAAGTACATATGAAGGATATTAGTGATATGAGTGAATATAAAGAGGTTTTGCATGCAGATGATGAATCACAGGCAGAAACTGATTTGTCTGCTTACAAAGGATATTTTGACTACAGCGGGATAGATTTTTCAAAGCTTAACCTGATATCCGAGACAACAGCAGTGGAGCAAAAAAATAATGAAAGCTATGAGGTGCTGCAGTTTTTACAGGAAAATGAATATGTATATGCGATTCATGAGAAGTGAAAAATTATAATGACAAATGCGGTTCACTATGCTACAATCATTTCAAAGCATTATATTTCTGTTGAGCGACACCACAGTACACATTTTTATCGGTGCGTATCACTTTGAAGAGGGCAGAACCACTTAGTATTTTTCGACAAAGACATGGAAATTTTCAATGCTTTAAGTTACCTATCAATAGCAGGGAAAAATGGATATGTCGATTGAGAAAATCTTATGTGAATGAAGCTGACTGGGGTTGTTGATGCTTTATATTGACAAGAAATTTTGTATCATGCGATATTCTATTCTTCCTTGCTTACACAACTAAACAGGAGGAGAATAATGTCGGGAGAGACAAAAGAGGTTTTTGGCAGTAATTATGGCCAGAACGATGTAATCATCAACGGATTGATTGAAAAAATGACGCTGTTTGATGACAATCTGATGAGTCTTGTATTCGGGCAGAATATCGAGACAACGGAGTTACTGCTTCGCGTAATAATGGAGCGTGATATTAAGGTTATAGACGTCCGGGGGCAGGATGAATTAAAAAATCCAGTGATTGGTGGGAGATGTATTACCTTGGATGTGCATGCAATAGATGTCGATGGCAGACATATTGATATCGAGGTGCAGATTAATGCTGAGGGATCGCATGTCAAAAGAGCCAGATATCACAGCAGTATGATGGATGCGAGGATGCTGGAGGAAGGACAGGAGTTTAAGGAGATTAAGGATTCATACGTGATTTTTATTTATGATCACGATAAGTTCAGAAAAGGACTGCCATTTTATCACATTCAAAGGCGTGTTGATGAAACGGGTGAAGCCTTTTGGAGATGGTTCGCATATTATCTATGTAAATGGAAGGTATGAAGGTAATGATGATATAGGTCGGATGATGAAAGATTTTCATCAGTGCAGGCCGGAGCTGATAAAAAGTGAGACATTGTCAAAAGCGGTGGCTTATTACAAAGAAAAGGAAGGACGTGGTGCTATGAGTGAAGCTGTAAGAAAGTACGCAATGGAATATGCAAAAGAGTATGCAAAGGAATATGCAAAGGAATATGCCAAGGAGTATGGTGAGGAACAGAAGGAAGAGGGGATTCTTCAGGGAAAAAATAATATGTTGTATTCATTGGTTTCAAAGGGAAGGTTAAAAATAGATGTAGCAGCCGAAGAGGCAAATGTCAGCCTTGGAGAATTTGAAAAATCGATGGAGGAAGCAGGATATAAAATTCCTGAATTGGTATAGTTTAATAGTTACAAGATACGTTAAATATAGACCCGGTTTGCATAAGTATGTGCAGACCGGGTTTTTATAATAAAAATGCAATGTATGATACAAAAAGTTTACAACTGACATATATACTCATTATAACAATATGGAACACAAAAAAGGAGAACCACATATGGATAAAAGGGGTAACATATCTTCACGAAATATGAGATTATTTGCAGCAATTATGACACTCATCGAGGCACTTGTCCTCACATCATTCACAGGCTGTGCCGGTAAAAAGGTGGATTATGGTGTGGACACGGAGGTAAAGGAGCAAAAGAACGCTTCTAAGGTATCTGATTTAAGGACTGACAAGCCATGGGTCGAAAATATAACTGTCCAGACAAAAAAAGGAGATGTAACCCTGGGAATCGATGCCAAAATACTGGTGCCGGATTGTGAAACCATGCATGTTGTTGGAGTGGAGGATGTGAAGCTCGATACAGAGTACAAGAAAAGGTTTTTAGATGCGTACTTTGGTGGTGGAGAGTATTATTATCATGATTTAGAGCATTATACAGTTGATGAATTGAATTCTTATATAGATTTAAAATCCAGGGAGCTGAATGAAATGAATAGCAGGGATGATGTGGATGATAGTACAAAACAAGAGCTGGTACAGCAAATGGAGCAGGATTTATCAGGTTATCGGGATTTACTGACTGATGCGAAAATCTCGTATACAATTGCTTCTGATTTACAAAGCTGTGATGAGTATGCCGGCTATAAAGGAGATACATTTTGTGAGGTAACATTTAAAGAGCATTGGGTAAATGCTTATGTCTTTAAGCTCGATGGAAAATATTACGGACCACCTTCATTTAAGGAGGAAAATTATGATAATGTCTCGCAGACATTTCAGGAGGATAATCTGACAGACAGTGCCGGAGCTGATGGAAATGAATGTACAAGAAGTGCGGCAGAGTCAAAAAAAATTGTGCAGGACTTTATGGGAAAGCTTGGACTGTCAAATCAGGTTGAGCGTGGAGAGTGCGATTGTAACTGGCTGGGATTTAATAATGGGGATGAAAACTGGGAGAGCCGCAGGAACACATTGTGGGGATATGTGTATTCGTATGGAACAGGCATTGATGGACAGGTTTTTAAGGATAGTTTTGATTCATCAGAATGTGACTCTATGCTTCGCGAGGATGCGAAAGACATTACATTGGGTGACAGTATTCAGCTAACTGTTACAGACAATGGAATAATTGATGTGGTTATAGAATATCCGGTGAGTGTGACAAGCATATCCGGCAGTGTGAGATGCTTTCAAAGAATATAGAGCAGATAATTAAGAGCAGCTAAAAACAATGCCGACAAAATGAGCTTGAGAGTCAAACACAAGCTTTAACAATATGCAGCTTACATATTTCAGGCTGAAAGATAAGAATGAAACTGCAAAATACAGTTATGTGCCTGTATGGTCATTTTCGCGGCTGGTTGATTCACAAAAGAAAAATGTGATACTTGTAAACTGCAATAGATGGCACAATAATCAATTCCGAGGATGTATTTTAAAATTTATGGAGAACTATTATGGGAAAGAAGAAAAGCAATTATGACACTCATCGAGGCACTTGTCCTCATATCACTCTGCAGGCTGCAAAAAGGTGGATTATGGTGTGGACACGGAGGTAAAATCCCAAAATGTGGTAAGCAGTGTAAAGGATATTGACACCAATACAAGTTTTAATGATGAACTTACAGTAAATGTGGGTGGTACTGATGAAAAGGTGAAAATCACGGCAGATATCAGAGTGCCGGAATGTGATACCATGTCAGTCACAGAGGTGGAGCGCATACCTTGTACCAAGGAGTTCAAGGAAAAGGTGATAAAGGCATATTTTGGTGATTCACAGGTCTATTATTACGACTATGCGCACATGACAAAAAATGAGCTTGAGGAGATTATTGAGACTCTTGACAGGGACAACAACAGTCTGCCGGATGATGCCTCTGAGGAGATTTTGAAATGGCATGATGATATGAAGACTGAGTGTACAAAAGCACTTGAAACGGCAGCTGATGTGTGGACAGAGGCCACAGAATATGACTCCTGTGATGATTTTGTCGGAAAAATAGGTGATACCTGGTTTCACCTTCAGTTTTCAAGGGCCAGAGGATGACAACAGCTTGCTATCAGGCATCCAGAGCTATCCGCTTGACAGATGCGTGTGAAGAGAGTTTCAGATGGGGAGCCTGATGAGCGGAGTACTATATTTGATGATGGCTATGTGAAGCAGTACTATGGACCAAAATCCCTGAAAGAGTATGACACGGTGAGGTATTTAAACGGTGACTTTATTGATGGAGACCTGCCGGTAAGCGATGTCAATGAGGCAAATATTTCGTTTGATGAGGCAAAGAAGAAAGCAGGTGACTTCATGCAGGCAATAGGAATTGAGTCAATGATTAAAACAGGAGAAAGCGACTGTGAATGGGAGGGATATAACAAGACTGAGGATAATGTATATAAGGAGGGGGATGTGCATAGAGCCATATGGGGCTATGCGCTTGAATATTCGCTTGGCGCAGATGATGTAGTGTATTCAAAATCACTGAATGTATTTGATTATTCAGCTTATAACAAATTTTGTCCTATGGACTGTCCTGATTATGAGACAGGCAGTTTCAATGTAAATGAATATGGTGTCTATAGATTTGATATAGCAGAGCCGGTAAGCATTGTGAAAAAACAGCAGAAGGTGGAGCTCTTACCGGTGTCAAATATTTATAAGATTGCAAGAAATGAGCTTGAAAGCCACCCGGATAAATATATTGTGGAAGCGGATACACAATATCGTTATCTGACACTTGGCTATATCAGGGTAAAGGACAGCTCAGATTCACAGAGATTCAGCTATATCCCGGCATGGAGCCTTGAGCTGCTGCAAAGAGGAGAGGTCGAATCGTGTCCGGTATTTGTAAATGCAATAGACGGAACAGTGATTGAGCCGGAGCAGATATTCTGAATCAGAGAGAAGTGTGCATGGAGACTAAGGGAAATTATATAATAAAAAATGCAATACATGATACAAAAAGTTTATACATGGAGTTACATTTTTAGATAATAGATCAGGTTCATATTTATTTGGAAAAGATGTGGAAAATATATGATTAATAAAAAGAAAAAATATATAGGGCGTTTGACACTTGCCGTTGCAATTACCTCTATTTTGTTTTCAGGATGTGGGGTGGCACAAAAGGAGCTTGCACAGACGGACAGAGCTTTCCTACGAGAAAATATCATACCAGACAGTTACGGTACAGAGCGGTTCACTCACACCGCAGACTACCATCAGTCTGAGCGCGCAGGGCTATACCAGGTTTCCTATGGTGCGACAAACACGGAGCTTACGCTCGAAAAGGTAAATGTGGCAGTGGGTGATCATGAAAAGGGTGATATACTGGTGGCTTTTAAACCGGGGAGATACAGAAAAAGATTGAGGACTACAGCGGGCAGATCAGTCAGAATAAGCTTCTGGCAGAGCACTACAGGGCTATTATGAAAATCGATGATACTCAGGATTATTCAAGCGATATAGCCCAGCTTGATAAGGATACAGAGGTTGCGCAGCTTTATCTTGATGAGGCTAAGGAAAAACTGTCGAGATATCAGATCACGGCATCCGAGGATGGTACGATCACAGCAATGAACAATTCGCTTTGGCGGGAGTTTTGAACCAGCAATCTTATAACAGAATCAGCGGAAACGGCAATTACGAAGCTGACAGGAAGGTTATGACTTTAATGTAGGTGATGTATACACGGCAACAGCATCTGATATAGAGTTTGAACTTAAGGTAAAAGAGGTGGACGATAAAAAATTGTTTTGAACCGGTATCGGATATGTCGGCAGTATCGGATGCACAGATATTTTCCATGGAAGTGACGCGCCCCGCTATAGAAAATACTGTGTATGTGCAAAAGGACGCAGTACATGAGAAGGATGGCAGGTATTTTGTATACACACTGGATGAGAATGGATACAGACAGGCGGTATGGATAAGTGTCGGAGATCAGGTGGGAGACTACCGGATCATCACAGAAGGACTTAAAAGCGGGGATGAGGTGGTTTTGCAGTGAAGATCAGAAACATTTTATCAATAAAAAAACTGGCAGTACTGGGGATATGTGTATCGTTTGTGGCAGGCGGCTGTGGAAAAATGACAGAAAGCAGTATACCAAAGCTTGAAGAACCTGTAGCGTTAAATGAAGCCTATAGACCTGTGGAATACGGTACGATTGGCTCCATGCAGGTGCTGATGGCTACCGCAGTTCCTAGGGATTACTGCAATTACTACAGTGCCAATGTAAATATTTCACAGATATATGTGGAGCCGGGAGATACAGTAAATGTAGGGGATGTGCTTGCAGTCTGTGATGTGGATGAGGCAAAAAAACAGTTGCAGCAATGTAATGATGCGCTGGCGCATGAGAATGAGACATATGAGATATCCGCTCAGATCTCGGATACGCAGATCAAATTATGGGAGAGTCAGGCTGCGGATACGGACGAATTTTCAACAGAACAGATTGAGAAAAAAGAGAGCACAGAAGATGATTACAATACGCAGATTGCCACAGAACAGGAAAATGAACGGTACGATAAGCAGCTTCACGAATACCGAGTGCAAAAGATCAATGAACAGATGGCTTTATATCAGCAGATTGTTGATGATGGAACGCTTAAGGCAGCCCACAGCGGTCTTGTCACTTACACTAAGAAGCTGACAGATGGAAGGTCTGCTGCGGCATGCGAGAATATAGTCATTGTCTCAGATACGGATGACCTTGTGCTGGATATAAAGGGCACAGCCATAAATGAGTACAAATACAGCGATTATGACAAGAAATATGTGATAGTCGATGGCGAAAAATATGATGTCACTGAGTCTCAATATACATCAGAGGTTTTGGTACTTTCAAAGATAAACAACCGATATCCGGATGTGTGCGTGGAAAGCAGGGAAAAGCCGTTTCTTACGGCAGGACAGATGTATCCGGTATATTTTGAAAAGACAAAAGCAAACCAGGCACTTGTCGTGGGAAAAGATTCCATCTATAAGGAAGGCGATACCAGATATGTCTATGTGAAAAATGATGAGGGCGGCCGCGAGAAACGCATCATAACAACAGGTGAGTCTGATGAAAACTATACACAGGTCACAGAGGGCTTAAAAGAGGGGGAGCTGGTCTACTATAATTCTACAGATCAGGTTCCGACAAAGTATAGCAAATATACGGTAACAAGGTCTGATTTTGATATAGCAAACTACGGTGTGCGCTACAGCAGATCTGACGCAGGGACGATAACCGAAACCTGTGATTATGAAGGGCAGATCGTATCGGTCAATGTGAAGCAGGACGATACGGTAGAAAAGGGGATGCTGCTTTACGTGGTGGATACCGGAGAGGGCAAAGCTGCCATAACAGAGGCGAAAAATGCGATCGACTCGGAGAATGAATCCTATGCGCAGAAGATTGCTGATTACGATAAACAGATAAAAGATTTATCTGAAGGTGGTAGTAGCGCAGAAGAAAATAACCGGCAGGATGAAAAGCCGGATACAGCATATGATGAGCAGCAGTTGAAACTGAATTTACAATTATTGAATCTGCAGAAAAAACTTGCCTGTGCAGACCACATCTATCAGCTTTCCCAGGCTACAGTCAGCATATGACAGCATAAGCGCAGGAAATGACGGCAAAGGAAATATTTCAGTATATGCCAAAAATGATGGAAAAGTTTCAAAGGTGAGTGTCAAGGCAGGAGATAATGTGGAGGAAGGCTCAGATATCCTGCAGATAACCGGAAATTCCACGGACGTACTGCTGGTTCAGGTAAAGGATAGCAATAGCTATAAAGTATATAAGGACAATATAGCAGATGTGGGAGAGCGCGTATCACTTGAGCTGGACGGTACAACGATCTACGGAAGCTGTATCGGTTTTGCCGGTTACGGTAGTGTTGCTCAAAAGGGATATATAAATCAGGATGATAAAGGTGTGCATATTACCGGAAACACAGATTCGGGATATGGAAATGCAGCATTTTATATAAAACTTGACAATGGAATACCGGATGATCTGACCAGGGCATCTGCTGTAAAGTTTTCTTATGTTTCTTTTAAAAAGGTGGTAGTGGTGCCGACTTCGATCATACACAAGCAGGTCAATCCTATGGACAAAGATGATATATCATACTATGTGTGGAAAATTGATGGGGACAGCGTGGTAAAGCAGCCGGTAATATTGAGCGATTATACATCAGGCAGCAATACACTTGTGCTTTACGGTATTGATGAGGGCGATGAAATATGTTTGGCTTCGTAATTAATAAATTAAAAAACAGAAAATGGTTAAATCTGTGTCTGCTTATGGGAGTGGCTTTGTTTATAGCACTTTTTGTGTGCCACCCTATGTTTGAAAAGGGCGCGGGCAATCAGATACTCGACAGACTTTTTACGGATCATGCCACACAGCAGAATGAGTTTCCTGCACGGATGAGCCGCGAGGGAACATATGCGGTGGCAGATTATCCTGATTCGCAGTCAGTGCTTGATAAGCTGTTAGGATACGAAAAGAAGTGGACTGAATACGTGGATATAAACAAGGTTTCCTCACAGCTGCTTATCACACTCTCAGGAGGACGCGCAGATACAGAGTTTGGAGGACCTAACCATTATTTTACAATAGGATATCTGCCGGGACTTTCGGAGTACGCGGATGTTGTAAAGTCTCAGTCTGACACAGCCACATTCGAGTGCAGTATAAGCGAAAAGACAATGGATCACTACGGACTTGTAGCAGGTGAAAAAATCTATTTACATGTACCTGATGGCAGTGGGAAAAAGGAAATTTCTTTCGTCATATCACAGATCTGCCGTGAAAAAGATATAAACGATCCATATTGGGCCAAGACGCTTTCGGATATGGGCGATGTGATATTTGTTTCGCAGGATGTTTTTGACGAAATGATGCAGTATTACAGCGAGGACAATATCAGCTACAGTGATTTCCTCTCATGCTGGATTACAGGCAGATCAACACGGAAAATGCCTCACTTTATGACGGTTATATGGAGCAGTTTAAGGATGCTGACAAGCTCTACAATGACAACATCCGTGATACGCTGGAGCGCTTTTTTACACAGCAGAAGACGATAAAGCTGATGCTTTGGGCGTTGGAGCTGCCGTGTCTTGTGCTTTTGATTTTATTTATAAGAATGATATCTGCACAGATACTTTCGCTCGAGGAAAATGACATACTTGTTTTAAGAAGCCGCGGTGCGACAAAATTACAGGTATTTATTTTGTACCTACAGCAGTCGGGAATAATAGCGTTTGCGAGCTGTGTACTTGGAATAGTACTCGGATATATAATGTGCCGGGCTGCCGCATCTACAGACGGATTTTTAAGATTTACGGCAAAGGATATAGGCACTTACAGATTTGTATGGCAGATGCTTGTCTATGCGGTGGCAGCGGCAGTTATCATGGTGCTGTTTATCACAGTTCCGGTGTGGAAAAAATCAAAGGATGCCATATCAGAGCGCAGCAGGGAACGAATATCAAAGAAAAAGCCACTTTGGGAGAAATGCTTTATAGACGTTATACTTTTGGCTCTGTCAGCATATCTGCTTTACAATTACAACAAGCAGAAGAGTACGCTTGCGATATCTGTTCTTGAGAACAGGAGCATAGATCCTGTCATGATACTGGACAATTCGCTTTTTATATTTGCAGCGGCACTTTTGTGCGTAAGACTTACCGGACTTATTATTCTGCTTGTGGACAGGCTCTTTAAAAAGCATTTTTCTCCGGCAATGTATGCATCATTTTTACAGCTGAAACGAACCAGATACAATCAGGGATTTCTGGCAGTATTTCTTATCATGACAGTGGCTGGCGGTATTTTTGACGCGAATATGGCGCGCACCATGAACAGCAATATGGAAAAACGGATCGTCTACAATGTGGGTTGTGATGCGATATACAACGAAGATTTCAGACTCAGGATACAGAAGAATAAAGATGGCTCTGTAAGCTGGATGTATGACGAGCCTGATTTCGGTAAATACGAGTCGCTCAAAAATGAGGGCATCTGTGATGGGGTCACGCGTGTGCTTGAGGACGAGAGGGTAGACATTTCCGCAGGCAGTGGTTCGATTTCGGATGCATATCTTATGGCGATAAACACAAAAGAATTCGGTGAGACTGCGAAATTGCAGAGTGACCAAAATGATGATATTAATGACGCGCACTGGTTCAATTACCTGAATGAGCTGGCAAAAGAGCCGGACGGAGTCATCATTTCCTCAAATCTGGCAAAAGCTCTGGGACTTAAAGTTGGTGACAGCTTAAATTACTCAAGGTATGTACCGGAGGCTGTCGATGATGATCAGATCTACGCATCCGAGAATGCAAAGGTATGTGCCATAGTAAAAGGTTTTCCGGGCTACGAGCGTTACACCTATGAGACAGATGTAGAAGGAAATGTGACCGAGCAGGAGAAATACCTGATCGTTGCAAATTATGCTACGGTTGTGGAAAAGTTCGGCATGACACCATACAGTGTGTGGATGAACCTGTCAAAAGGAAAAACGGTGGATGATATATACAAAAATTTAACATCCGCGCAGCAGCTTATAGACGAGAATAAAAACTCAGCCACAGTGCAGATCACAAACGGTATGTTTACATTAAGTTTTATACTTTCACTGATAGTGTGCTCAGTAGGATTTTTGCTGTATTGGGTTATGACACTAAAACAGAGGGAGCTGCAGTTTGGTATATACCGCGCAATGGGAATGAGAATGAGAGAGGTAAAAGAAATGCTTTTAAACGAGCAGATATTTTTATCATTTCTGCCGCTTCTTGCGGGAGCAGGCATAGGTATAACTGCAACAGCGATGTTTGTAAGGCTCATATCGATCATATATCTGCCGCAGAAACACAATATCGGAGTAAATGTATATATTTATCAATCTGATATGCTGGAGCTTACAGGAGTACTTTTCGTGGCTGTAGCCGTATGCTATGGTTATCAGCAGATTGCTTAAGAGTATGAAGATAGCACAGGCACTAAGGCTTGAGAGGATGGTTAGCAGATCAAAATAGTTTAAAGTTTTATAGTATGTAAATGAGGTCGTGACATATGGAAAATGCGATAATTGCTCAAAATATAAAAAGATATTTCAAGGCGGGAGATGGTACAACAGTCCACGCACTTGACGGAGTATCCATGGAGATAAAAAAAGGAACACTTGCCATCTTAAAAGGGCGTTCCGGCTCTGGAGACACACTTCTTAATATTCTTAGTGCGCTTGATATGCCGACAGAGGGAAGTGTGCAGTTTCTGGATAAAAATCTCGAGCAGATGACCGAGAAAGACCGGGAAATGCTAAGGCGGTATGAGATGGGATTTGTATTCCAGTCTATAGCACTAATTCCCACGATGACGGCATATGAGAATGTGGAATTTGCCCTTAGACTTGCGAAAAATAAACGTCAGATACGGAAGAATTTGACTGATATGGATAATGACATTGGAGATGCAAAAAACATGTGTAAATGAGAATATGCATGACAGAGTATCAGAGCTGCTGGAGTGTCGGACTGTAAAGCGCATGGATCATATGCCGGATCAGTTATCGGGAGGTGAGCAGCAGAGAGTTGCGATAGCGCGCGCTGTGGTTCATCGCCCGAAGGTGGTCTTTGCGGATGAGCCGACAGGAGCACTTGATACCGCTGCTGGATTTGAAGTCATGCGATTGTTCCGTGAGTTGATAGACGATGAGGACATCACAATAGTTATGACCACGCATGATCCGAACCTGATGGAGCTGGGAGGATGAAGTGTTTGAGCTTAGTGACGGCATAGTAATTTAAATTAAAAGGGGGAAAAACCCAGATGATAAACTGCGATGGACTGGTAAAAATATATGAGACCGACGATAAAAAGGTGATGGCACTGGAGGGGCTTGACCTGACGGTGGAAACAGGGGAGATGCTTGCGATAATAGGAAAATCCGGCAGCGGAAAATCCACCCTTTTAAATATGATAGGAGGACTGGAAACACCAACGGCGGGAGTGCTCACTATTGACGGAAAAGACATTTCCACATATTCAGAAGCTGAAATGGTAAGATACCGCAGGGACAAGGTGGGCTTTGTGTGGCAGAAAAGTGCCAAAAATCTGTTCCCATACCTGACTGTGCTGCAGAATGTCGAGGCAGTGATGATGTTTGAAAATTCAGGTAATACCGATAATTTAAAACACAGAGAAATTATAAAAAAACGCAAGGATAATAATAAAAGCTATGCCCTTAAACTGTTAAATGCAGTGGGATTACAGGAGCATAAGGATAAGCTTCCGGCTCAGCTATCGGGAGGAGAGCAGCAGCGCGCAGCGATAGCGGTGGCACTGGCAAATAAGCCGGACATACTGCTTGCGGATGAGCCGACCGGAGCCGTGGATACAAGGACTGCTGATACAATCTATGAGCTGTTTCATAAGCTGAACAAAGAGCTTGGTATAACCATCATCATAGTGACACGATATGGCACTTGCAGGCCGTGTAGACCGCACAGTGCTTATATCTGACGGAAAGGTAAGTACGGAGAAATTGAAGAAACACCCTGCAATGGAATATACGGTTTTGGATAAGGCACACAGGATAAAACTCACTGATGAGATGCTTGAGGCAGCAGGGATAGAGTCTAATAAGGTCAGGGTTGATGTGCAGGATGGAAGGCTTGTGATATCGCGGATTTAAGACATATTAAACGTTTAGTGTTATAGAGACACAAAATATATCATTTTCGTTTTTAACAGAGATAAAACCACTATTTCTATTTACACATTCTTTGACATTTTCAAGCCCATATCCGTGGATATCTCCGGCTTTTTTAACCGAAACCTGTGGAATAGGATTGGATATTTCATAAAGTAGCACATGATTTTTCTGGCGCAGCGTACATGAGATGGATGGTTTGTGACCTGCCGGAAAAGCATCGCAGGCTTCTATTGCGTTATCCATAGTGTTTCCAATGATTATGTACAGATCAACAGGCGAAATGTTAAGGTCAGTATCCAGCCATAGATTAAAGTTTATGGAGATTCCCAGACTGTCTGCTTTATTAGAGCCATAGTTTAGGATACCGTCAACAATGGAATTACCGGTATCAATCATTTGGTCAAGGCTTGAAAACTTTTTCTTTAAGGCAGAAAGCTGACTTTCGGCTTCAGGTCGTGTTTTCGTAGAAACCAGATTTTCCATTGCCAGCATGTATTTTTTTATATCATGCCAAAGTGCGCGGGATTCGTCCTGACGAGCAATGATATCCTGATAGTAAAGCTCCTGTTTGGCAAGCTGCTCCTGTATACAGAGCTGATTTTTCTGTAATTCATAAGATTTCTTTACTATTTCCGTATATCCACAAACCACTATATTGATAACAAGCATACATATGGTGGTCATCACAAAGGTGGAGTATTTACCATTGTCAATAAAGGTAGTGTACTGGGCAAACAGAATAAATATGCTTGACAGATTGCAGAGCATGAGTGGTATGGCATGCAGTAGAGCCTTTGAATCAAATCGGGCATTGGTAAATAAAATAATTATGACCAGCAAAAACAGATGAATAATCTTGCTTGTGGTATTGTAGATAAGCCGTCCTTCACTTATTCCTAAAAGTTCATTTATTGAAATTCCAAGTCTGGAAAGTACAAACGCACCAATAACATCGGAAAACATTGACGTGACAAAAAATAATATAATAGTATAGGTGATTTGGAATATTTTGCATTTGAAGCAGAAACCATAGCATAAAAACAAAAATAAGCTGATAATGACAAGCCGTATAAACATAGGTGTATATAGGGTTGATAGCATTATGACCGCAAAGAGTGATATGCAAAATAGGATAATATATCTGCGGGAAGGGTATACAGGTCTAACCTCTTTATGAAAGAAGTAGAAAACAAGCAGGCATTCTATAATAATGGTATATACTTCAATTGGAAAATTCATTTGATGGTACCTCGTATCAAATTGTTAAAGCGCTCTTGGAAAATGGTCTGTTTTTTCCGAGAAAGTGGAATTTTGCAGCCGTCAGTCATAGTGACAGCAAGTGGTGTAAAGCTGTCCACATAATTCAAATTGATGCAATAGCTTCTGTGAATCTGTACAAATGAAGGATATGAAAAAACCGAAATCATATTTTCCATTGAATCCTTTATCTCCAATGTGGATGTATTTGCAAAATGAAAAATAATGTGCCGGTTCAGACTCTCAAAATATATGACATCGTTTATAGAAATCATTTTCTGAGTTGAACCACACATTACCGTTGCCTTTTGCGGAAGAATCTCGTCAAGAGCCTCCCTGACAACACTTTGAAACATTGTAATCGTTATCGGTTTGCATAGAAATCGAAAAGCAATTCCATATCCTCGGACTGCATACTGCAGTGCGTTTGTCGTAAAAACTATTACGGGACGAGGAGAATATCCTGCTAAAATAGAGCCAATTTCAAAACCATTTGGCTTATCCATTTCTATATCAAGAAAAATTAAATCATAAAATTGGGATTTAAAAGCCTCAAGCAGGGCAGAGGCAGACAAGAAAGTAGAAATATTGTATGGTAATTTGCATGATTTGCAGTAATTGTAAAGTATATCAATATCTTGTTGTTCATCATCACAAATAGCAATATTCATAAAAATAATCCTCTTATCAAAACAATTAAGCTATGAAGATTATAAATTATAAATTTTGAATTTACAAGATTAATTTAGGTTTTTCAAATCATCCATCAGATTGAGAACAATATGTTTTTTGTCAATTGATAATTGTTTGGCATAGAGAGCTATCTGATTATCCAATTGCTGACTTTCAGAAGTATGTGTATCGGTGCTCCAAAACAATTCATTTGCGTCTATTTTGAGAGTATTGATTATTTTGGATAAAACAGAAAGTGAAATTTTGCTTTCACCACGTTCAATTTGACAAATAAATCCGCAGGAGCAGTCTGCATATTCACTTAATTGTTCTTGTGTTAGATTATTTTTCAAACGGTAGAAACGTATGATTTTTCCTATATGCTTTATGAATTCTGTATCCTGCATGATTTACCTGCCTTCATATTTAAACTATAGATATTGTAGGTAAAAAAATTAATATTTTGAATATAGTATTACTATCATTTTGCGATAGTAATACTACTATATTTGCAAAAGGTGTGTATATTTATGTCATTAGTGCATGAGCTATTGTATATACAGTGATGTTGAGTAGAATTGAGAGTGTAAAGAATAAAAACAAAGGGAGCAAAGAATTATGCTTCGCAGCGTATAGTAAAATTCTTCAAAAATCGCTGCAA